>Ga0308166_1000058_pt1 | contig 266776 bp, 297 predicted proteins | sample PhyCR2_2_FD_202137 | JGI IMG/M metagenome (GOLD analysis project Ga0308166, IMG submission 202137) | Phyllosphere microbial communities from UC Gill Tract Community Farm, Albany, California, United States - DLSLCC.R2 | ecosystem: Host-associated > Plants > Phyllosphere > Unclassified | place...
AATGGTAAAGGACTTTGTTGCCGGCGTAATCTGTGACTTTGCCTTGATGATTGAATGTGCCAAAGCAACGATATTCGCAAGAGTAACTTTCATGGTCTTTCCTTCTAATCAATTAGGGGGGGGGGGTGGAATTACAATATTGTTAAACCAGTGATTCTAAATCTGCACGGACGACGCGAGCTATTTCCATTAGCCGTTCACGTTCTTCACCTTCGGCTTCTTTGAGTTTCAACTGAAGGGTACCCAGACGGTCAGCAAGTTGAATGAGAATTTCATTAACTTCTGCTGTTTTACTATCCATAACAAATCCTTAAATATTTGGTTTACATTACACTTTAATAATATCGAACTAAAAAGAAATGTAACTAAAAAGAGGGATGAGAGCTTACGCCCCCATCCCGTGTTCATCAATGAATTGAATAATCTTCCTGCGGCAATACCACGTATTTATCGGAGTTAGGGTCTTTCAGGAGGTAATCTCCCTTGCGAGGGAACCGATGTTTCCGACTACGGTAGTAGGTCAGATTTTCAAACTGGATGGTGTGGTCTTCCCCTTCGCACAAAATCACAACCGCATTTGTCATGGGCTGGTCGTAATCCTGAATCTCACCGATGTAATTGAAGTTGCGAGTAGCACGGAACTCACCCACTACAAATACGTTACACAGTGGTTTCAGAGTTACGGTTGTCACAACCACCCCGTTCTTGGTTAGACCAAAATGATATTTAATTTCATAATCGGATACCTTCAATCCTTTCATGCTAGTTTCAATATCGTCTACGAATGTATCCCATTCTTCTTTGGAGGGAACAAATTCTTCATACTCGCTGCTGTTCAGGTGAGGGACAGGTTCCAGATAACGCAGATACTTAATGGACGCATCCAGAGCACACTTAGGATTATTGTCGTACGGTTTCATACAACCGGTATCACCGGAAATAATAGTCGAAACTAATCCCGCCCAACCATTGGTTGGTCCAGCACCGCCTCGAAAATCAACCTTAGCTTCACCTGAAACATGCAAGTGAAGATTACCGATAGTATTCATGAGATGAACGATATCATCGGCAACGCCTTGGTTAACACCGTTATCATGTATCTTAATCATGATCACACCACCGAATTTAGTTCGACATACAGGTTGATGCGGGACTTGATTTGGTCCAGCAAACTGTTGACGATAACTTCGCCTGATTTACCGATAACTGCCTTAGGACGACCAAATGCAATTTTGGCAGCACGTTTCCAGACGGGACTGTTACGGTTGTGAACGGAACCAAAGCTACTGCTGAATACCATTGGGGAACTGAATTCACCAAACGGCTGAGGTTGTTTAACCGGCTGTTCAGCGGTCAGGTATTCAGGGAAGAAATCTTTCACACTGAATATTTCCCCGCCAACCAACAGGTCGCACTGATTCAATCGCAGGAAAGGAAGCGGTTTGACTGCTGAGAAGAATCCATAGTCAACGCGTTTATCAATGGTGATAACGTTGCTCCCGTGATAGGTTGGATAATCCGCAACCGGGGTGTAATCTTTGAGTAACGGTGCATATCCCCCGCTGAAGTCAAAGGTGTGGAGATACTGATTGGTGGACAAGAAATCCAACGATCTACTACCATCGCCGAAAATTGCGAATACGAAGTCTTGACCACCCGTTGCGCGAGTCAGCGTGATGGACCCGAGACCGGTGATTCCAATACCGTAGACATCAGAGTCACTGACCGACATGTAATTAGCAGCAAAGAGACGAGAGCTTTCAATTCTCGAATCATCAATGCTGAGATACTGGGCCGGTCCCTGGATTGACGAATGGGTGACCGATGAGTCAATTAATGTAATACTGTTGTTCGATTCAATAACCGAATTAAACAGAATGGTGTTACCCAGGAATGATAATGTCTTGGTGATGACGGAACTGGCCAAGATGACTAATGCCGGCTTGCCGTACTTGTTATCGTGTCCGACGAAAGGAGCGTCACCATAGTAATCATCCCGATAAAGTGTATCGGAGATAATCAGTTTGGAACCGGTACTGATGTAAATATCCAGACCATCGACCTGCAGATGTTTAAATTTCAAATCCTTATGTGCAAGTTTCTGGCCGAAGGTCCATTTACCTGAACCTCCTTTGTGCCGAGTGCGCTGATTTTCAAAAATGTTATCAACATCGCGATAGAAAGGAATCACACTTCCCAAGTCAACCGGGATGTCTTTTATTTCGACATCTTTCAGTTCAAACTGTTTGCCGGCAATTTCCACAATGGGTTCGTGCTTGGGGTCGTTGATGTAAGGACGACGAGCTTCGAGAACCTGGCGAGGTGCTAGGAAAGGAACATCCTCTAAACCAAGACCTTCCTCAACAACAAGTTTATTTGCAAGCTCTACAACTTCAACCGGCTCCAACTCAACGGCGACTTCTTTTGCTTTCTTAGTCATTAGACTGTACCTTGGTAAAAGGTGGATGGGGTACCCACCTTATTTGAGATAGGGTTCTTTATTACTCGACAATCGACTTCTTGCGCATCATCTCTTCCACGTCGTGCACCAATTCTGCCTGATACATATTCATGGCGTAGTTGATGACCTGAATTAGCCGCGGGTCAAACACAATGTCGTCACCTTGCCTGACTGTGCGTTGGAATCCACAATTGCTCAAGATGAACTCTTTGTGCGACATATCAATTGAAGACGGCATCCACAAATCTTTCTTTGCTGATTCGATGGTGTCGGATTCACTGCTCGTCATTGTAACCGATTTCTTCAGCTTCACCATGCGGTCGTGAGTATCTTTGAGCGGAGAGCTGCCGATTTTTGGTGCTCCGTAGACTTTAACCGGCGGCTCAACTGTCGCTTTAACATGAGCAAACCCATGCTTACGGGAAACCTTGTTGTGGGTTTTCGTGTCAGCACGGAAGAACCACTTAATACCTTTCCAAATAGATTTAAGCATATTTCTTTTCCTTCTTCGTGTTTGATACATACTGGATTAGAATATATGCCCAGAATGCACTCAGGATACTTGCGGTTTGATTGGCCATGGGCTTATCGAAATACGCAACGATAAACCAAACGCCTGTGGTGAACAAAGAGAAAATCAAGGTACAAGAAACCAATGCAAAGAGAAGCGGGGATTTGGCAGCGATTTTCCAGAACCATAAGTTGAATTTAAACCACATCGGTATTACCTCACATCTTCTAATTGACGAACAGTCATGGTGCATCCTAATTAAGAGTAGGTTTAGGTTCTAACCTCACCACGGTTAATGGGTTAGAACGGTTGGATGGATTCGTGATACCAAAAATCCAGGCAACTTCGTTCTCGTGAAAATGCAGATAACCTTCATAAGAAAAGTCCTTGGAGAAATCGACACTCACCGTTTTCACGTTTTTAGAGAGTTCTTCATCCTGCCAGGCATCTTCTTTACTTAAAGGGGTGATCTCATAACGCTGATCACCGACATACACAAAACACTTACCTTTGCGAATATAGACCTTTGCAAATGTTCCATGGAGTGCTTTGCATTCATGCATATCCAAAGACTTAAGGTTTAATGGAGCCATCATCTCACCCCGCGACGTTTCGCTACCGGATAGCGGTTACCTGCTTTACCGGTTACCACTTTCTTGTGACGCCCACCATTGGTAGAAATGTCATACCCATGTCCACCGCTACCCTGGTATGTCGTTACCATTGAACTACCCAAAGACAATGCACCCGCCATGCCGTGCATTAATGAGCGCTTCATCAGACTCTGTTGTTCGGTAGTCGGTTCAAAATACGGAGTAGTAAGGCATTCTTCCATTGTTGACTCAACCTGACTCTGATAATGAGCGAGGGAACCTTTTACTTGATTCGCTCGACGAGCCCGTTCAGCGAGAAGTATTTCCATTTCCTTCTCCTGGCGATTTGCAACCTCAGTAGTCGCAGTCATCTCATCAAGTCCTTCTGTCCACATCAGCGAACGAATACGCTCGATAGTGTCATACATTAAGTGGAATCCATGCATGCCATATTTCTCTTTCATTTCGTGAACACGTTTAATCCACTCATCAGGATCTTTCACAAAACGTTTGTCGGTATCGGAATCTGGAATAACCAGGTCATCGAATAAGCTGATCATTTCTTTGCTAAGTTCTTCAACTTCTTTTAGTCCGAGGCTTTTCTTGCTTTCATATTGCTGATCTGGGTACTTAATAAAAGTACCAAGAATCCGCTTAGCCTGGATTCCATTAATGCACATACTTGAGGTATTGAAAGGATAAACCTTTTCACTGCCCTGAAGGTAGATGGTGTTAAACACTTCAACCACCAACGACATATCAAATTCTTTTGACAGTTCTTCAATCTTCAACATGGTTTTGTTATCAAAGATCCAGCTATCCACATCACTCTGAACCATACCTAAATCAAACCCTTCTAAGCGTTGATGGATTTGTTTCTTAATTTCTTCAGACATAATAAACTCCTCTAAGCGTATCTAGGGATATCCCTAGATACGCTCTGTAGTATTATTTCTTTTGGGCTTTAGCTTTGTCAGCGTCGTTGTACTCTTTGCCTACCGATTGAGGAACCCCAACCTTTTTAGCAAACTCCGGAGAGTGCGCGACTGCTGCCATAAACTTCTTTTGTTTCTCAGATACACTGGGCATTTAATCCTCCAACATTAAGTCAAAGAATTAATACAAAGGCATCCCCAGTTTATACAGAGTGACCAACATAATAATAACAAAAGTTACAAAACTAAGTATTGCTCTAATTCGATATGAAGAGAGATGACTATCAAGCGCCTTCTTATCATCTTTGATTTTGATGGCCTTGATTACATGGTACCCAACATTGATTATCTCCATCAGAAGGTACACCCCAACCGCTGAGATAAAATAGAATATCGAGTTTAATTGCTCTGGCATAGCTTATTCTCCACTTGCATTCAACAGAAATACATTATCTTCTTTTAAAGACAACAGGGCTTTAGTGAAATCATTCACCGACCACTTGTTATCCAGGAAGTGTTTGCTCACAGTTGCCACAGGTAATGACGGAAGTGTTTCGCCGACATAATCTGTTTTGTACATGAGCTTGATATAACTAACGATATCCTCGTGACTGAAGTAGTCAACCAGGATACGGCGGTCTACACGACCATCACGAATCAACGCAGGATCCAATTTCTCGGGATGGTTGGTGGTAATCAATACGATTACATCATCCAGAGGAATAACGCCCTGAAGGCCGTTCAGGAGGTCTGACAGTGACCCGCCCAGATACTCAGACAAAGCGTCGCCAAAAGAAGCGCCCTCATCGTCATCGGTATTGATTGGGGTGAGAGTAGAACCGCTACTGATTTTGGTCGTTGGAACAGCTACACCTGCTTCTACATCAGTCACCGCAGAAGTGCGTTTACGTGCGATGCCGAACGCATCGATATCCTCGATAAGCACCACTCCACCTTTGGCGTTCTGGAACAGAGAAGTATACGAGATATCACCATCAGGAGACATCTTATAAAGATTACGTCCCAGCACATTTGCTACTTCACGGGCAATTGAACTTTTGCCGGTACCAGGAGGTCCGTACAGTAACGCACAAAACTTATAGTCCAGACCGCGCTCCATATACCATTCACGGCTGTTGACAAACTCTTTAAGAGGGTCAATAAGTTCCTCTTGGATATTCTTCTGAATAACCATCGTTCCAGGACGACGTTTCTGGGTACGAGTTACCCAGGTCCAATCGGTTTTATTGGCATCAAACATGGTGATGTAATTAGCCGGGTCAGCTTGATCCATAAACGCATCCATCAATTCATAAAGAGGTTGTTTAGACCGACCTATGACAGAAATGGAAATGTTGTATTTGGAGAGGTGAGTGCCCTGCGAATCTTTTTCAGTAATCCGAAAGAAGAAGAACCGTCTCTTAAAGATAAAGATATGGGTTCCGACACCTGGACCTACGGCACCAAACTCGTTACGGGATTCACCGTCAAGCGTGATGATGCGACTCCAGTTAAACCAGGCGTTCTTACTGAACCATTTCAGGAAAGCAGTATACTGCATCTGGTTATAATCACCCCAAGTGGAACCTGAGGTATTAAAGGTTAGTGACGTCATACACTGACCACGGAAGAAATTACCAATAGTTTTCGGTAACTTAATTAATAAGAAACCAATCAGTCCCGCAATAGAAACCGAAGAGATGGTGACAAGTGCCGCTTGTGCTTGTGGCATGTGAACCGTTTGGTCCAGTACAGTTTGGTACAGACCCATTACCCATTCAATCATGATTTAAACCTTTTTCTTATATCAGAAATGGAACTGAGTAACCCCAGTCCACCAAAAGTGACCAGAAAAGAAATGCCCGTCCCAAAAATGGCAACCACAACAATTGGCATCTTTTCCAGCATATGTATTGTAGGACCCAACAAAGATAATCCCATCAAAATCATTATTATAAATAATGTCAGATGTATCCAGTCCCGCATTACCGATGTCCTTTACTTTTCTGAGAGACCGGCCAGGAATGACGCTTACCCTGAACCACCTCTTGACGACTATTACCCTTTACAGTAATTGGATTGTCTTTAGGGGTGGGATGGGTTGAAATATGGATCAGCTCGATTCTATTGTCTCGATGCTGACGATAGGTGACATGCGTTGTTATACCATTATCTTTCATTATTGCATCATCCAGGATTTCATTATGTCATCGATTCTAGAACAGATCATTTTATCGAGAACAGTCTGATTTGCAAATAGCGCATCAGTAAACTGTTCACCATTATCTATTCGATAGATCTTGATACCATCAGTGTGAGATTTCTTTAACCCAGCCAAAATAAAATCGCTGCTGGTTAATGTACCTTTGGTTACCGTATCGTAAACACTTTTATCAGGATAAAGAGCATAGTTCAGGATATACTTAATATCAGGATTTGACTCATATATCTGAATAATGAAATAAGGAAGCGGTTGATTATCAGCAGTGAGTAGTGCGATTCTCAGCCCGATGTTTTTGGGTGTCTCAAAAGGAATGGTATTTTCAACCAATACCTGAGGATTGATAGGCTTTTCTGGATTCAATGTTACCGACATCATCATTATCATCTACCTCGACGTTTAGGTTCCGGCCAGGAATGTTTACCACCCATGATACGTTTCTGACGGGAATTACCAGCAACCGTTTCGGGTTCATAATTCCGGTACAGTTCCGCATTGGTCGTAGCCTTTGCTACAAGAGACAAGACTTTTACGATCTCGCCTGTTATAAAGTTCTTTGTCATACCTATCCTTAATAGAAGGGGATTCCTCCCCCTCTATTTATTAAGAAAGTTGTAGACGTGGTTTGAGCTTTTCAATAAAGCGTAATCCACCAACAATATTACCCGTCTCAACCAATTGACGAGCTACCTGACACAGTGCCGTTTCGGTTGTAAACACCAAACGGTTACATTGGGTCTCATCGACACAGCCAAAACTGTCGACAAATGAATCAATCTCTTCTGAATACTCCACCGTGTTTCGGAATGCAAACAACGGCTCTTGAGTAATCTTCAGGTTATAATGATACACCGCCTGATAAAGAAAGAGACGCACCTGGTGCTGATAGATCTTATCCACAGACTTGGTATCAAAGATAAGTTCAATCCAGTTACCGCCGTTGCCCTTCAATGTTGCACTGATTTCGGCTGCATACATCCCCATCGTGTAACCGGGTTGGGTCAACACTTTGGCAAGTCCGAGAAGTCTGATGCGTTGAATAACGTCGTCATGGATACTGGGATACGGCTTCAACGCAGATCGAACTTCACAAGGGCACAAACGGTCTAATTCAACTAACTGAAGACCAGCTTGGATGCACGACTTATGATGATGCATTTCACGAACCAGCGTATTAGAAGGGTCAATATTTAACATAGGTAAATCCTTGAGCAAAGTAAAATAAAGTATGTGTAGTCTTACATCGCTTCCATATGAAAATTAAAACCTTTTATATCCTGGCCTTCTTATGACGAAGGCTTTCTTACCGGTACATAAGTCGGGATACTCTAAAGGAGAAAGAATAATGTCAGATAAAATGTTCCAGTAGGAATTATCGACCTTGTTTTTGAGTGGCGCTCTCGTGTCATTAATAAACTTCGCCATTACATTTGTTTTCGCATTATCTTTTAAATAAAGATTTGCGGTATTAAATATGGCTGGGTTATCCCGCAACATAAGTGCATAATTTTCTTCGTTAGCACAGAAGAGTCTTAAATGATAGGGAAACGCTGAGATATATTTCAGTTCATCAATCCCGACATCATCAAACAACTTAATCAGTCTCTGAGATTCTTTCTCTTTATGAATCAGTGTTTTATTGAAACGTGCCAACTGATAGATAGAGAAAAGAATTTCATCGCTAGACATTACCGAGCTGTTAGGATCCATCCAGAAGGCAGGATGTTTTACATACTGCTGGATATCTTCCACTGACCCATATTTGACATTAGCATCATTTCTGACGATCTTTGCCTGGGCAATGAAGATAGTCGGTACTGCTAACGGATCTTTCTTATCTTTGTGGGCATAGAGCTTTACCGGCACAGCAATGTACCCTTCAGGCACTTCGTCAGGATAAAGGAATCCATATTCTTCACCGCACCACATCGGATAGTTCTTACCGAAGTAATCAATATCACGAGCAATGCGCCAACCACCGGTCATGGTTTCCACTTTACTTTCACCCGGACCCGCCAGACGAACATGAGTAACATCATCATCTTCGATGTTACCATTACGCATACACCAGCCGCCGCCGTTAGGCATCGCGTCATGAACCTCACCACCGGCGTCAGTAATGAAATAAGGGTTCTTGAGGCGACTACCATTGAAGGGAACGGTCACCCCAAACACAAATGGGTTATGGTTAAACCTCTTATTCATGTCATAAATAACAGCTTTGTTGTCGGTTTCGTTGTTCACTTTTTATCCTTAGAAAGATCCTGACCATAGAAAGTAACTTTCTGACCATTAATGATTTTCACTTCTTTAACATGATAACTGGGTTTTATTTGAGCATCCGGCAGAACACTTAAAGCCGCAACAGGAGTGAAGTCTTTGGGACCACCTTTCATAACACCAAAATTTGGATTGAATGTCGGCGGGATAGGTTGGCAAGGTAAAGCAAACTCAGATATCACAGCAGCGTTAGAATCCTTGGGTTTACCTCGGGCGATTATCTTACGTGCTAAATCTCGAGCATGTGCAGATTCACTGAAATCCATCAGTGAAGTGAACTCAATTGAAATCGGTTCCAGTTGAGCACGGATCGCGTCTTTCTCCTCTTGGGTATAAAGAGATACAAAGTCGTGTCCGATTAGATGACCAGTATCGTTGTAAATCATATACAACCTGAGCATCTCTAAATGTTCTGGTGCTTGTTCAACGTCTTCTTTCGATGGGGTAAAATATTCTACAGTCATTATAACTCCTAAGGGAATCCTTTCCCTAAGTTAAAATTAGCGAGATGATCCGATATGGCGGTGACCTATGAGGGTTGGGTTTTGGTGCTGACCCAATGTACGGACGCGAGAAGATTCAATATCTTCCATTTGCAACTGGACATCACGACGACCCGAGCCGTTGTGACTCATGCTTAGCGTATAACGCACGTCAAGACGCTCTGCAGCCTCGAGAACAGCTTCGAAGCTAATTCCCTTGGTCACATTGTTACGCAGCTTAGAGATGATGTTAGCGGACATATGGATCTTATCTGCCAGAGCTCGGCCTGTAGTATATTTCAGACGGAGATTGATCAGATAGCTCATACGGGAGACCAACATGGCTTTGGCTTTGGTAACATTTGCAGTAGTGTAACGCATTGTAAATACCTCTAAAGTAAGTAGATGAGAAAACAATTTAGTTTGTACACACTGATAATATCTGCCTGTATCATAATGAAACAAAAAAAAACAATCATGATAAACTGAATACTCTCAGATGAGAGTATTCAGAATCACATCACGTTACGCAAAGAGTCCGGTAACAAATTGTTTTACCTTAATGAAAGGATTAGAGAATTTCTTTTCTTCTTTCAACATAAATACAACCGGTGGCTTCACAGCGATCTGATCGGGACCCGGTCCTTTCTGGAATGTAGAACGTTTCATTGGAATGTCATATCCGGCAGTATGGATAATTTTCCCATCCTGCATGATTTCCATTTTCACCAACAGCTCTTTTTCACGGAACTTGATGTTGGTGATGGAGATAGTTCCAACTAACTCACCCCGGACAACTTGGTTCACATAAATAGGGCTGTCCATTCCGCTACGATGACAGTTATGAACCCGACGCATAACAGCCGCGAATAACTTGGCGTTAATAAGGGCGCAGCGTTCTTCTGTCAGGTAGGAAACTTCTGGGTAGCTTCCAGGTTTAAAGAAAAGATCAGTGTAACGTTTGTTGGGAACCGTTTCGCTTAACTCGCTAAAATCTTTCAGTGCCATCACCACATCACTCAGAATAAATACCTGGGGATGTTTATCCAGCATGAACAGTGTTTTGTTGATCCGGCTAACGGTGTATTGATTTTTACGGAAGACAAACTTGTCATCTTCGGTTTCTTTAATAACGTCGATCAGTTTAGTTAAGAATTGGGCAATGTCCCCAATGGTGCATGTAGGAAACATTTTCCCCATGCGAATGCGAATATCAGAATGGCGTGCCATACAGATCCTTACTTTATTTCGATTGGTTAATTGCGTGTGTAGCACGATGGACAAACAAAAAGAATAGATGAGGTTTCCCCCATCTATTTCTTGTTGGTGTTTTTATTTAACGGATTTCAGAATCCACATCTCCAGGAATCTTGCAATTGCCATCATCTTGGTAGAGTAAACAGAGCTGAGATATTCCGGTTCATCATAGAACGCATCAAACACAACTGCATCCCAAACCTGACCAGCTTGTTTGGTACGAATGTGTTTATCCCAGAATTTACTTTTGTAGAAGTCATCTTCCGAGATAGAAGAGTTATAGAACTTCTCTTCTCCTGTGATGAAGTACTTCTTGGTGTCAAGGATAGTTTTCATTGCCGCACAGACAACTTTAATTCCATCTTTGTTTAACACCGGAAGTTCGGTACCGCTCAGGGAAACTTTCAGATCGTCCAGTCCTGAATCTTTGGCGGCGCCAGTCAGATGTTCAGGGGTAATTGGAAGACTGGAGTCTACTTCTGAGATTGGCGCATCTGCCAATTTGGACTTAGCAGAGTTGAATACCTTTAATCCCGCCTGTAAACGCTGAGCCGCATTTTTATGATAGCGGTCATACGTATCAGTGGCGCGTTTGTTGATCAGGGACAGGATGGCGTTCAGATCACTTGGTGAGTTGATACCGTTCAGAATTTCAGGTGTCTGGATTTTGGTCTTACCGACATTGATGAACTTCTGCTCAGATTGCCATTTCTCAGAGCCGTATTCATTAAAAGCAGATTCTGCTTCATGAAGACCTTTCTTGATTCGGGCAGTGTCTGCTTTGGTAGGATTACCCTTGATCTTCTCTTTGACTTTCTCAAAGCCAATCTTCAGAGAGTCAAGGAAACTTTCCATACCGGCAACGGTAGGTTCGATATCAACTTTATAACGTTCGTTAATATCAGCCGCGGCTGCGGCGAGAAGTTCACTACCGTCAACGAATTGTTCCATGCCGGCTGCATCGGGACCCGCTTCGTTATAAGTAGTAAGAACGGCATCGAGTGTCTCGATATCATTCTGCATCTCAAACTTAGCTTCGATCAGTTCAGCCCGATCAGGTTCTGCAGGTTCAATAGCTTCCACGAAATCCGGATCAACCATTGGGTTACGCTCTGCGGCTTCAGTACTCACTTCAGGAGTAGGTTCTGAAATTGCTGCCGCATCAACAGCAGCCACGCCACCTTCTGGTGCTTCAGCGGTCAGAGTAGACGCTGCAGTACTTTCAGGCGTGTTCAGAATGGTCGGTTCTGGGTTGTCTGTGGGAACGGTCTGCTGGTCAGTAACTTCTGGACCAGCATTGGTATCCACGATGGTTGCGGTAATCTGTGCATTTGGTCTCTCTTCGAGAATCTTAGCACACGCAGTTTGATATTCAGCATGCCAACCAGGTTGCGCCATATCGACAGTACCACCACCCGGAACATGGAGGATATCACCCATTGATTCACCACCCATAATCTCAACAGGAATATAGGAGACATCGGCATCCGGGTTTTCGGCCAGGTAAGCATCCCATTCGTTATTATAACGAACAGCTGCAACTTGATCGCCCATACTGGCTGTTGAGCCGTCAGGGAAATGTAATACACCGTCATATTGCATAACAGGTTCACCTTCTTTTTCGATACCTAATGGATCGCGACGTTCTTTCATACGTTTCAAACGCGCAGCAAAATCGATAGGTTTACTTTTTTCGTTAGATTCTTCAATCGCCTTCTTCAACGATTTATGAAACCACTCTGGATCATCGTTCATGTTTTCCAGACCGGCGACTTCAGCAAGATCGGTAGTTAAATAATCCTGCCCCAGGAACTCACCTTCACCCAGAACAATTTTGTTTGGGGTTGGATCTGCTTCACAAGAATCAATGAAGTCGTTCCATTTCTCTTCCATCATATTGATAAAACCTTCGGCGTTACCGCGTGCTTTATACCGACGGATATATTCTTCTTTGAGTTCACGTTGCGGATACGCCAGGATATAATCGATACCTTGTGACTGCAACATCTCACGAACATTATCGTGACTGGACACCAGAATAATTACGTCGTCCAATTTATCAAGCGTTGACTTGATGTGTTGAACGTAATTAGTCGGGAAGAACTCCTTATCAAATTTAGAGCTATCAGAATCGAATACCGGAATCCCGTCACCAGAAGGTACGGTGATCTCATATTCTTTTGTAAAGTCGTTAAAGTGGACATGAGCGGGTTTTAAGCCACGTTCATCTGCCTCTTTAAAGATAGTGCTTTTACCTACAGCAGGAAAAGCAGAGAGAACAAGTTTCATTATCTAACCTCAGGTTATATGACATAAAATCAAAGATAATAAAGAAAAGAACCAGAACTTGGAGAATCTCCAAGTTCCAGTGGGTTATCTTTTATACCGGAACCACGGCTTGTGTTCCTTGGGAGTTTTCACTGAAGGCACGAATCCTTCATCAATCTCCGTGGGTTCAGCCGCTGCTGCTTTTGCTAAGACGTCGCATCGCTCATTATCAGGAATGCCTGAGTGAGCTTTGACTTTAATGAACTCAACTTTATGAAAGCGAGTGAGTGCATGAAGACGTTTAAACAAATCAGCATTTTTCACATCTTCGAACACACCAGGCTGAGGTTGTCTTTTCCATCCATTTTTAATCCAACCCCACACCCACTTTGTAGCACCATCAATAGTGTATTGACTATCAGTATGAATCTTGACCACGGCAGGATCTTGAATCTGGGACAGGGCTTCGATGACCGCCAGAATCTCCATACGGTTATTTGTGGTTTTGAAATAACCTTTGGACGCTTCTGACTTCATGTCTCCATACCGGGCAACAAAAGCCCAACCACCGGATGCTCCGTCCGACGCTCCGTTACCTAACGCAGAACCATCGGTATAAATTATGTACTCCAAGGTACACCTCCAATTAATCACTCCTATAATGCAGGTTAGGATACTTTATTAAGTTAACTCCTGGGACTAGTCCCAGGAGTTAATGTGTTACGGGTGTAACTTACGAGCAATGCGTTCAATATCAACTGCAGTGATTGGCTCAGCACCCAATGAATCGTAACGAACTTTCTCTACTAAGCTCGAGAACTCTTCAGGATCGAAGTTTTCATTTCGAGGATGTTTGTAGTGTCGATTGATCGTCTCATAACTGATCTCGGTAACAAAGCATGACCCATCACTTTTACGTTTGGCGGTGACGATCGTATCAGGAAGTCGTAATTCCCAGACAAAATCACCAACGTCGTTTTTAATAGGGATCTGATGCCAGGTCCGATCGTGGGTGTGGTAATGGCCATCTTCTAATTCACCGATTGCTGCTGATAAAGTTCGTACACCGGCAAAGTCTTGATGGGTTTCACCCACTGGCATAAATGCACCCATTTTATAAAGGTCATGGTGGACCTTCATGATCTGGATGAAATTAGGTGAACAGATGCCGAGTTTTGGATCCCATTCACGAAGCATATGGGAAACCTTTTCCCCAAAATGATCAGTGAGTTCGACCCAGGACCCATAGTAGTTCGCATCGGGGTGTGCAGCAGGAACTGCACGTACATCGATCTCGACGTTGGTTTCTTCCTTTCCATTAACACTGCGTACAATAGAACACGTCAGTCGGTTGTATGATTTATTAAAGATCATCAGAACAATCCCTTCGCTTGGTTTTGCATTGTTTTCACAACACCGCCATCCTGGAGCTTACCTAATACGATAATGTAATCGCCCAGCTGATTCATCTGACCTTGTTTGACAACAGATAAATTGCAGCGCATACAAATGCGCGAAATTAAATTAGAAACCTGTTCATGATCGATAAAGAAGTCGATGGAATGACTTTTGATATCGGTGACAAAGACCGCATCCTGAAGCGTACTCTCTTCGATGAAATCTTCAATGTCTTCTTTGAGTTTGGTTGGAAGACCACCACGAACGGCAATAGTTAACTTAGGCATAGTTGATTCCTTACGAAGTTGTTTTTGTGAAAAAGAATGATGCCGCAAAGACAGTGTGAATTAAACCCAATTGGTCATGTGTCCATTCATGTCGATGCGTAAAGGTGGCAGCGACTCTACCAACAATTAACCCAAATGAAAACAATTCAGGAACGGGGAGATTCAGCAGTTTATAATCAACTTCTGGTTTAGCAAATTTTGAGATTGCTTCATCGGACATAATCAGGGAATAGGGAACATGGAAAGAAACTTCTACCTGTTCATATTGCCCTCCTCGACGTTCGATGGTCATATACGGGGCGAGTTTATCGCTATCAATGATGACAACTTCTCTGACTCCGTCGACAAGGTTATTTGTCTCCAACACAACCGACCTTAAATAAACCTTTACACCTTTATAGTTAAGTCCAAGGAAGACATTGTTTTCCAGATAGTCAAGATTAGTTTCCTGATCAACATCTACCTCATTAGGGCCACTACTCATTTCTTTTCTCCACTAAAGAAAACCGACCCTTTCGAGTCGGTGTGTTTATTTGGATAACACCGCGACCACGTTCTTGATATCGTGCAGAGAACGGATATCAACAATAGGAATGTTATATCCCTTTGCCTTCTCCACTTTACTGGCAGACGGTTTATCACCCAACAGCAGAACTTTACATGACCGGGTGACTTTGTCACTCAGCACAAAACCTGCTTCTGCCAGTTTCTCACCCAACATCTGACGCGGCATGGCAACCCAACCACCTGAGATCGCAATGGGGATACCTTCCAACGATGGAGCACGAGCACGAGCAAAGTCATAGTGACTTAAGAACTCGGTGATGTTCTCTTCATTTTGACGCACATAGTTCCCAATTGCCAATCCGTCTAACCCGAACAGATCACTCAGGAATTTGGCATCCGTCATCAATTGCATCAGGTCTTCAAGACTGTGGAAACGTAAATCTTCGCTCTGACCTTTCTTTGCTGAGTAGTTAGCGATATCAATAGACCGAACCAATCCCAGACCCGGAATACCAAGTGCGCACAACCAACGATGCAGGTCAAAGCGATTCAGGTCTTGAATCTGACCGATGATTGATTCCGCTACTCCCTGGCTGATATTGGCATTAACCATATCGTTTACAGTGAGTTTGAAGATATCGGCATGATTGGATAAGAACCCATTGTCCAGTAACGCTTGAACCCCGCGTTCACCCAATCCTTTAATATCCAACCCATCTTTACGATCAACCAGTCGGATTAACTGACGCAGTAACTGACCTTCACAAGCATCGTTGTTACAGTACGCCGTTCCCGCTTCTTGATCCAAGGTTACCATCTCACCGCAGAACGGACACTGGTCGGGATATTTCAGACGCTCACCCGTACCCGCAGTCACCATACTGACCAGCCGGGGAATGATCTCGTTAGCTTTCGTTACCCGGATAATAGAACCAATAGCCAGTCCTTTATCAAAGTAACTCTGTGCGTAATCCAGTTTGGCACGCGTTAAGGTTGTCCCGTCATAGTTCACCGGTTCGTACAGCAGGGTTCCTACCAACTGGCCTTCTAGTGACAATGTCCAGTCAATCCCGGTAACGGTGGTTTCAATGGAAGAGGTCGGAAACTTATAACAGACCGCATAAGTCCAATACTCGCCTTTCTGTGGAGTATCCCAATCACGCAGGTCATTGCTTTTGGCAACAATCCCGTCAATCGGATAACCCAACGTAGGTTTCCCTGGTAAGTTCAACATCTCTTCAACCTCATCTTCCGTTAATACACGAGGAAGATCAAAGCCGGCTAATGCCATGTAACCACGAAGCTGGTCATACGTCTCCAATTCATCACGGATGTTCTTGGAAGCACCGTACACTTTGAAATAGATAGGGAGATCGTTATCTTTTTCAGAAGCTTGAAAACGTTTCATCAAACCAGATACCGTAGAGCGGGTATCAGTTTGTTTTGGATCAAGCTGATTCATTTTAACGTAAGCATCAAAGTCAGCAAATGTACAGAATGCTTCACCGGTGTATTCCGTTCTTCCTTTACTTACATCAGAAGGAATATGGTCTGGCACATGTCGTAGAAGGTGTCGACGATGTGAGAGATCGGCACCATTGGTACCATCACCCCGAGTATGAATCCGAGCAAGATCCCCATCAACATAGATAAGTCTGAGCGCCATCCCATCGAGCTTGTCCTCATGAATAGCTTTGGCATCCGCTTTGTCTTTCACCCACTCCAAATACTTCCCTTTATCTTTCCGTTTAGAAACAGAAAGCATCGGTTCAACAATGGGCACTAGTTCCATTGAGGGATTGGGTGCAACAAAGCCTTGTCCATACGTTGTTTGATATTCAGGACACGCTTCCCGAAGACTGCGATACTCACTCGACAGATCCTCATACTGCTCGTCACTGATTTGTGGTTTGTCTAATTCAAAATAAAGATAATCGTGATATTTCAATTGACCTTCTAATTCAAGAAGGCGCTTGATTTTGTCTGCCATACTAGCCTCTGATCTGTGGTGGTCGTAATATAGATGATTCCCTGTTTTATTAATAAACAGCATAAAAGTAACTTGGAATGGTGTTACCCATTCCAAGTTATGTTTTAAATGTACGCGAGAATATTTTCAACTGAACTTTGAGTTCCGACATTATAATCCGCAAGAGTATAACCGATTACTCGGCCACAGTCGTCGAAGGTTAAGAATGCTTTTACGCCGCCACTGAAACTTAATGTTCCAGTTTTGCCACCGAATCCGTCATCGCGCATATCAACCATCGCATTGATGATGTTTTGACCGATGCCCATATTCGGAGTAAGAATCAATGTCTGTGGATCGCAGCCACACGGAATACTGCGTTGAGATAACATAAGGGTTCTTTCCTCTAAAAAATATGTTCCTTTCAAAACATCACTATGTGCGTCAAAATTAAGTTTTTAATATCCCCAGCCAATATATTCAGCCGTATTTGCTTGAGCCACAATAAGGTTATCGCTAGCTGTTGGAAAGTCACGCTGGATGTCTTTCATTCGCTGTGCGGTCTTATATTGTTTAATTTGCTCAACGTAGACGGCGCGTTCTTGTTCAACGATGGTGTTCAAATAGGTTCGGAATTCGCGAGCGGTTCGGACTTTGCCATTTGGCTTGACGAATAATCCACGATTGCCTTTTGAAATCTTGACAAGACGATTCATAGGGGTATTGCTATTGCTGTTGATCACCCTGACTGCCGTATCTAGCCCTAGAAAATGGGTCATGTACTGATCACCAAGTTTCACCTGGGATGCTGACAAATGAGTGCGCTCAACAAGAGATCGTTTAGAATCCAGTAAACTGGCGGCACCGATAAGTAGACTGGCGCGTGCATTCGTTCGCGATGCATTCGAGGCTATCCCAACTTTATTGTGGTAGGCCTTGCGGTCCGCTACCCAAGTACCTTTGGTATGTCCTAACATACCGGAGGCTGATGAGTGTGCATTTCGTGCACCCGATTTTAAATCTGATTCGATACTGGCGATAGCGGTGAGATCACCCATGTCCATGCCGGTAGTTTTGGATGCATAATAGAGATCGGCTTTAACCTTGTTAAAACGCTCCGACATTACTTTCTTTGTGTAGTCATTTGGGTTAGCCCCAACTGAAGCATGCGCAACGGAAAGACTTCCCATCAGTACCAGCACCATTGCCAGCATAATAGAAAGGATGTTTGTGGATTTCATTTTAGTACCTTTGGTTTAAAGTTTAGTGAAAAAGAATATTATTTTTCTTTTACATTTTGATAATATCTGCCTAAAAAGATATACGTTGATAATTTCTATACACCGGGGTTTAGCCGATATATGAATGCCGTGTTTAGCAAAGAATTAAAAGGTCCCCTAGAGTTTCCCCTAAGAGACCTAATTTCTTTTTTGTTTTATGCTGCTACTGCACGACGATAAGTTGGTTTAACTTCAGCCGGTGCGGACTTGAACAGAGACTTGGTAGATTTAGAATCTTTGTGTTTCATGTCCAGAGTGATACCCAGGATCTGTGGTTTATCGTTGTCGTAGTTACCCACAGTGGAGAATTCTAAACAACGCGTTCCACGCGCATAATTCAGCTTTATCTCGATCTCTACGAACTTAGGATAGTTAGGACCGAGTCCTTTGACACCCGTTGTTGTATGGATAACAGACCGACTTGGAATTTGCAGCGTTTGGTTAAGTCCCCAGTTGCCCGCATCAAGTTTCTCAATCTTGATGTGATGGTATACCCGGAACTGTTCCCAGTACCCTTCATGATGCATATGGAAAAGAATGTCGTCCAGATAGAAATGATCCAGATCGATCTCTTCGGTCACTGACAAATAGACATCTTTAGGTCGGCACAGTTCAACCAGGTTAGGAACTTTCCCTGGTTTTATATATCCAGACGAATAACCGCCGGCGGTGTAGTCAGGATCGATAATGTGCCAAACGTCATAAATGGCTGGATCTACAAACAGGTGACGTGATTCGGCTGCTGCGATAGGATAAAGTGCTTCCATTGTGGTACCTTTGAGTAAAGTAAAAAGGGGAGAACTCTCCCCTAAATTAACGAATGATGCTGTTTGTATTAACGTCAAATCCAACACGAATACCTTCGGTGTTCAATGCAATCACGTTGGCTGTCATGTTACCGGCATACTCTTTATAAGCATGGCTGATCATAAAGGTTTGTGGTAATTTATCCAAACGTGACTGTTCTGCAATGTAGGCACCGAATCGACCCCTGTGTAGTTCATCAAATGCCACACCCACCTCATCCATCATCAGCGGTAACGGACAACGTTCACCTAAATAACGACGAAGAACCAGGCGGAAAGCAAAGTTGATGATCTCACGTTCCCCACCGGAACCCTCGCCAATGTCTTTACTGGTTTTATCGTTGTTACCAGAAAGCAGCGGGAAGTTATAGCTGAGATCGACATCATCGTCGGTCTTACTTGTTGAACAGTTTAATACAGACAATCGGTTGGTCCAAATTGGCTGGATAATCGCATTCACGTTAGCCACCACGGATTTCAGGAAATCGTTCATCAGATAGCCAATCAACCCTTTAACCGGTGACAGACCATCTAATAACAACTGCGTGTGTTTCTCACGGCGTTCCATATCGGCGATGTTATCTTTGATGGATTGAATAACAGAGTGCAGGGATTCAGCACGAATCAGGTTTGAGATCAGTTGTTCTTTACGCGGGGTCAGTTCGTTAATAACATCCTGAACCCGTAACTTAATCCGGTACTGTCCGTTTTGTTCCAGCTTCTGTGTTAACTCATCCATCAGAATAGCTAAGCGATCTCGACGTTGTTCATCTTCCTTGATGACATCGATTTGTTCCTGTACTTCAGCCAACTTGTTTAAGATGCGACGAACAGAACGTTGGGTAGATGCCAACTCACGTTCAACATACTCCGCACGTTTAAAGAGTGTTTCCACATCTGAACTTTCCAGGAAGGTGATCTGTTTCTCAACCGTTTCCTTTTCTTCATCCAGTGCAGCGATCACACCAATAACACGGGTGTATTCCATGGTGTCTTCAACCAAACTTACCAGAACAGACGTGTCACGTTTGCCGATGTTGTAATTGCGAATCAGTGTGCTGTAGATATGGGGAATATCTGAGCTTTGAGAGAACCGCAACAGTTCCATCATGCTGTCATACCAACCTTGGTTATCGTTGATATAATCCGTGTATTCTGCCATCTGTTTCTTCAATATAGCGACACGTTCATACAGGTCATTTCGGTGATTCTGAAGTTTAACAGGGTCCATCTCTGTAAAGCCAGGCTTAAATCGAGCTTCACATTTAGGACAATCAACAACATCCGCCCGGTTATAGTGCTCAAGCGTGTGGTCAATCTCATTGATTTTTCTTTTGAGATTATCAGACTCATGGGTTACTTCGACAAGCTTCTGTTGAGTACTCTTAAACTTGGCAGAGGTTACGTCCATATCCACTGCACGGGTTACACCCTGAATCTGGTAGATAAAGTTCTGACCGCGGTTGACAAAGTGTTTGAAGTCTGCTTCGTCTTCAGGTTGCGGAACAAAGTCAGGGTTATTCTTGAACCGTTCAACGAAATAGTCATACCGGGTCTGTAACTCGTCACGTTGATGAAGCAAGTTAGCCAGCCGCATCTTGTAACTTTCCAAATTAGCCCCACTGCTATCTAATCCTGATAGCTGTGCAGCAAACTCAGTCAACATCGTAGAGAATTTGATCTCACGGTTCTTGTGGTAATCCAGCGTCCCCAACATCCCTTCTTTGCTTTGCAGCAAAACCGACATCGGTTGTTTTACCAATGTATCGTTACCCATTAAGAAAGAGATGACATTACCGATCTCGTCTTTAAGAGGATTCAGGTCGGTGTGAGAGATACGCTGCAGTTCACCGTGAATGATTAATGCGTTCTTAATTTGATCATCTAACTGTTTGATCTCTGACTGCAGCTTGTCTGACTCCAATGCTGCCAGTTGTGTTAGTCGTCCTTCTTCTACCACTAAACGTTGGCGTTGAGTCTTTAACCCACCTTTAAGCGCATTGTGACTTGCTTTAAGCTTATCAAACATCTTCAAGGCGTAACTGGTGTCGTTTGGATTGACCGCCATCAGGAGGTCTTTACGGCGTGCTGAGGACAGGGTGGTAAACAAATCCCTGACATCCAACCCTGTGATAAAGTTTTTGATGTTTTGTGTAGCACCAAAATGAATCTTCACCAAGTCACGCTGCGCTAGTAACGTATTTCCTTCGTTCAGATTTTTACCGTTATGGTAGAAATGGTGTTCTGAACCTTTGCCCGTAGATGAGGTAAGACGATATGTGTCTTTCCCAATTACGAGATGGACTTCTTTATACCCGCCCGCTTCATAATCTGCGTTGTCAGGTGGAAACGGTGTAAGCTCTCGCAACAGCGAAGTTTTACCAAATCCGTTTCGACCAAGAATGATGTTGAACATACTTCTGGTGTCCAACTCTATGTAGGTAACATTCTTTTTAAACAACGGGGTATAATTCTTTAGAATCAATTTTGTTATCATAATACCCTCTAAGGTTTAATATGAATATTCTTGAATGCTACGGTGTCGGCACTGTCACAATGGACAAAGATGTCAACACTAATGAAATACAGGTGAACATTAAGTCACTGTTCCCGGAAGCTGATGGTGCAACTGAGACCGCCATCGATCAACAAACAGTCACCACGCAATCTCCCACAGGTGATACTAAGTCCAGTACTACTTTACAGGGAAATACAGTATCCGCAGTATGGATGCCAGTAAACACCAACCGTATTACTTCACCGGATGTACGGGTGGGGAGTAAAGTTGTTGTTTACAAATTCCAAGGACAAAATACCTTCCGCTGGACTTATTTCGGTATGGACGGTACGTTGCGCCTTGAAACGATAATCTGGGCATTCTCCGCTTCTCCGAATGTGAATGAGAATTCACCGCTTAATTCTGATAACTATTACATGCTGTTGCTGAGTACGCATCAGAAGAAAATACAGCTGATAACGGGCCAAGGTAACGGCGAACCTACTAACTATGTTATTGAACTGAATACCGGTACTGGTCAGTTCAGTATTGTGGATGGTGAAGATAACATTATTTCACTAAACTCTATGGAACACTCTTTCTCCTATTCAAACCAGGAGAAATCGTTCATCAATATCCAGAAGAAAAATATCGCTCTGTCTTGCGAAGATCAGCTGATATTGAAAGCTACCAACAAGATTTTGATGCAGTGTAAAGAGCTATCGCTAAAAGCAGAAAACTCTATCAATGTGGAAACAAAAACCACCAACTGGAAGTCACCTAAGTTTAATCTCGAAGGTGATGTTATCCATAAAGGTAATTACGATCAAACAGGTAATTATACCATGAAAGGCGAATCTAACTTTACAGGTGGGTTCACGCAGTCTGGTGGTAAAGGTAGTGCATCTGGTGGTTGGACCATTGACGGTGTTAGTTATGGTGGTCATACTCATACTAACGGCAATGACGGTAAACCTACTGGTACTGTCATCGGTATCAAATAACAAACATAACTCCTACTTCCCCAAATGGGGAAGTAGGAGAGTATGGTTTAGCTAACGAAAGTTGGTTTTGGTTTAGTCCACGCGGTGGCGTCTTTATCAAACTCAGTGTGTGATTTAACCCCACTGACATCCCAACCAGAAAGATCTTGGTTAAAGGCAATAGCTTGATTGAACATCCCGTTCATGGTTGTAGCCAGAGAAACATCCCACGTACTGATATCCACATTGAAGATATTTGTTTGTGCAAACGTTCCATCGAAGTTACCGCCGAACGATACATCCCAACCACTAACATCTGCATTGAAGTTAGTACATCCACGGAACAGATCGCCAAAGTTACTGACGTTCTTGACATCCCAGGTTTCGACGCCTTCACCCAAGAAGAAGGTGGCGGATTCGAACATGGAGTCGAGAGTGATGCCGGCAACTGCTGAGAAGACCCAACCTTTAACTGAGCTGGCAAATACGGAATCCCTGAACATTTCATAGAAGTTAACACAACTGGTGAACTTCATGTCTTCCATGTCCATGTTGTATTTTGCTGCACCTTTGAACATGCGATCAGTCTGAAGAACCTTACTCACATCCCACGTACTGATGTCTTGATTAAAGTTCAATGAATTTTGGAACATGCTTGAGAGAATGGCATTGTTACCAAACGACCACCCTACCAGAGGCGCATTATATCCCGACAAACTGAACATATGTGACATATCAGTAACGTTACTGGTGTCCCAGTTACTTAATGACCCTGATCCATCCGCACCGAACAACGTGGTGTTGTAGAACATCTCAAACATAGTGGTAACGTTACCGACAGACCACGCTCCCAGATTACGCGAAAAATTCACCGCACCTGAGAAGGTTCCTGACATATCCGTTACCCCTGATACATCCCACGTCGCTAAGTTTGCATTGAACACAATTGCGTTAGCAAACATCCGCTTCAGGAACTGCGCCCCGGTCATCACCCACTTGCCGATGTCAATGTTAAATGCGGACGCATTCTCAAACATCGAAGTAAAGTTGTTGCCGGACTGCGTGTTCCATTTGCTCACGTTACCGTTAAATGCTGCAGCGTTCATGAACATCTGTGAGAAGTCCGTAACACGGATAGTATCCCAGGTACTCAAATCCTGGTTAAAGAGACTACACCCATAGAACATGTTTCTCATGCTACGACAGTTGGTGGTTTTCCACGTTCCCATTGGTTGATTGTATTTCGCACAACCGGAGAAAGCTTCGGCCAGGGTCGTAGCAGAACTGGTGTTCCAGGCTGACAAGTTCTGGTTAAAGTTAACCGCCCCTTTAAAGATGCCGGTAAAGTCCGTTACCCCTGATACATCCCATGCATCCAGTCCTGGGTAGCTTGCCGCCGTAGCATTGGTAAACATCCCCGCCAGTGACGTAAAGCGCTTAGGAAGCGTTGCAGAGATCGTGAAGCCAGCTGAGCCGGCAAAGCTCAATGTGACAACACTGTTACCGATCTGTTTCAGGTTATTTAACCCAGTACCCCATACCAGAGATGTGATACCCGAAATAGATACATCCACAATTCCAGTAAAGCTCGCTGGAATAGTAAAGGTTCCACTTCCGGTATAGGTCTGAGTTGCACCGTTAACCGCCACCGTGACATTGGTTCCTGGTCCAACCGGCACATTTCGACTAACAGCGGTATCCCACGACATGATCGTTGGTTTGGCTGTTAAGAAGAACCGGTTAATCGGATTACCTGAACCGTACACACCCATAAAGGCAGGGAAGGATGACCCGTACCCGTAGAAGTTCATACGCTTACCATCAACCACTGGTAACAGATCATTACGCCAACCCACTGGGTCATAGTGATAGAAGATCTGATCTTTCAGGAAACCACAAGGAACGATACCTGCGTTAGGTTCGGTCTCATAGCCCGCTGGATTATACTTCTTCCCGTACAACACTGCACCATCAGAAGTCGTGCTGCTACCAGAAGAGGTTGCCTCAAACAGTTTGATGAACAATTCATCATTCCCTTTAAAGAGATCCGCACTGGCGTTGATTGGGGCTTTCACGTAGATGTTGGAGCCACCAACGGTTATCACCGCACCCACCGGGTAAATAGGCGTACCCTTGATGCTGTTCATCAACCCACCATTCACCACCACTGTTCCAATCGATGGAGAATAAAGCGCGTACTGGCCAGGGGTCTTGCGGAAACTCCACATCGACTTCTTCAGCATCACAGGCGTCTGGTAGTTAATGTGGAACTGATGCGGGGTCTTCTTCCCGTACAGAGTAATGGCGTCGTAATCAACTGCAAAGCCATTGGTGGTACTGTAAGGGAATACCGGATCAACTGCATTGGCCTTTGGTGCAATCGTGACCGTGTTGGCAACCGTATCCAAACCAATCTCAAACTCGAAATAGAAGTTGTTGAACGGTGCTAAATTCAGCATTGCCTGATAGGTGTTCTTGTTTCCCGTTTTGTTCATCAGCATGAGATAAACATCGGTCGCTTTAAACTCGTCCCACCCCACGACATCTTGGTTATCGACATTCAGGCTAGCAGTCTTGTTGACTTTTAATGGGAACGCTTCACCACTGGTTGCGACATCCCCGTTAATCTTCACCGTTCTGACATCACCCTGTACATCGATGTACGCATTCTTAATATAACCAAAATACGCATCTGTACCGTCAGCTTTGACTTCCTTGGCTGACAGGGTTTGAGAAACCCAGAACACCACACCTTTGAAGTAGAAGAACTGACGGTGGTTCTGTACCCATCCACCGCCGTTGCCCGCCACGTAGTTAGTGATGACATCATCCAGCGTGGTGGGATCCAGGAACTGTAACGGCGCATCTGTATTGTTAAGGCTATACGCATAGCGACCATATCCCTTGAATCCGTTCTGGTTGTTGAAGACCAGGCAGGTGTTTTCAAAGTTTGTGGCACTGGCGTCATTACTAATAACAAATGACGGAACAGTTATCGCAGTATCGTCAATCCAGGTCGTACCCACACGCCACGGTCCGTGATGATGTCCAGTTGGCGTTAACAGTTCGGGAACAGTATCCAATTCAACAGTAGCAACCGCCCAACGATATGCATGAGTCCAGTCTCGCGTCAACGTCAAGTAGTCAATGGTGTTACCGGTTACATTCAACGGAATATGGCGAAGATGATCCCCGTACAGTCCGTCTTGGTTAATGTTGGAGACTTGCGAATACTGATACTTCACCAACACTGGTTCAACGTTATCCCCGTTGGCAATCCAGTTTTCAACACTCGCTACATTGTGCTGGTAGTATCCAACATACTGGCGATTGTAGAAACTGTAGGTCTTGACGTGACCACCTTGCGAATCGAAGATTCCATCGAACACCACTGGGTGGAAAATGTTATCCTTGGTGGTTCCACCGTAGCGCACAAACCGACCGACTTTATCCAGTTCCAAGTTGTCGTTCAACTTCTGGATATTGTCAGTGACGTTACGCAGCGGGGCAACATTAATACTCACCGCTTTGGTGGTGTCGTTCTCTGTCATCAAGAAAGACAGGTCCATGTAATAGTTATTGTAATAACTCTTATCTTTGGTCCAGAAACCCAATGGGATACGTAAGGCAAAATCACCTTTCAAACGGTTACGCCAGGTAAACGCCACTTTACTGACACGGTCAGCATTAAACCCGTCTGCCAGATCAGTCAGCTGGGCATCGGTGTAACTCAGGATGTCACGCAGTTTGATACAGATGGCGTCAGCTTTACCCGTCCGTTTCAAGATCTTAACTTTATTGGTTCCCGAAACAGTGAAGTTCAGAGTTGAATAAAGGTCTTTAATGGTGGCAGTGGTTTCTGCTCGGTTACCCGGTCCGTTCTTGGCATCAATTCCCGTGTCAGTGAAGCTGTACACGCCCAACTCGATTAACAGGTATAAATCCTTACCTGTTCCTTCTAAGTCGCTGTAGGTACCTGTGGTGATGATGTTGTACACATACTTCTCACGGGCTTCAACGATTCCTTTCCAGTTATTGGTCCAGGCGCCGTTATTCGACAGTACATCAAACGGTAACCGATAACGGTTATATCCACGTACCCCAACCAGATTACTTTCAACGTAACCCACTGAGTGTTTATCAAACAAATGACTTGAACCTTTAACCAGGATGTTCTCCGGTTCAAAGTTACTCTCCCCACGAAGATGGGAAGGACGTGAACGTCGCACATCAATATTTTTATTATAGATGCGCACATTGGTCCCGCCGAACTGGGTGGTAGCACGCTTAGCCCTGCCGGCATCGGCGGTAACCTGGGTCAGGACATCACTACCGTTCATAGAAGGCAGAATAAATGTACCGCTGTCAGACCGGAATTGCCAAGGGGTTTCGCCCAAGTAGTAAAGGGGGTCTTTAAATGACTGGATGACTTCGCCTTCGCGCCAATCAAACGGCCACTGCGGAACAGCACCCAATGTACCGCCCGAGGCAACGGGCAATAATCGCCCTCTGACGTATTTGCTTGGATCGATGGTTAAGCGGGATTCAATCATCCCTTTCAAACCAACGGGATTGGCATACACATCTTTCAGTAAACCATCGATGTGTTCTGCCAGGGTCCCCATACGCCAGTTATCAACCAATCCCAATCCTACCGTTTCACGGGTTTCGCCGTGAACTGCGCCGCGTTTACTGGTGTGAGCTAACAGCGCCGTATCCATATCGGCGACGTACTGATTTAACAGGTCTTCGATGTGGGCTGTGGCTTGGTCAACTTTTTCCTGTATCTCTGTAATCTCACCGCGATTATTAATACGAGCATTATGAATGCCGATCAACGCGTTCAATACAGAACCCAGGAAATCCTCACGTTCATCCGGATTCGGTAAGGGCTTACTCGGATCTACATACATGAACTACTCCTGAAAATAAAGGGGAGAATTTCTCCCCTTCTTATTAATTATCGTAAAGCTCATTACGCGAGATAAACTTGTACGTTCCTTGCTCGGTAATGGATCCAGAAGATACCGGAATCCCCATATCCCGAATGCGGGTTAACGGGAAGCCAGCGATACTGAAGCTTTGACGACGTTCAATGGTAACAATACCAAAATCATCGGTGGTGACAATCGCAACAAGAACATGAGCGGCATTGTGATTACGCAGAATCTTGGTGACCTCATACTTAGCCACTGATCCATCCATAACACAATAAACAAAGAACTTCTGACTCCGATAGATGTCGGTAAGATCACGCAGGTCCCAGTTAGTGGCTTTGGCAATCATGTTCTGACCGTTGAAGGTGACCCCAATATCTGCGTTAATAAACAGTGACCAGTTACCTTCTACATACGTCGCGCCGTACATCACCAATTTATCCACACCTGAGTTTGCATCAGTCGGAACATACAGTCCTGTTCGTCCATCCCACGGCATCATCAGGTTCATCGCTGCCCCTGAGAATTCTGCTGAAACACCGGCTAACCAACCCAACTGCGGGTTAGCACACAGCTGCCAGGAGTACTCAAGGTTAAACGCCTGACCTTGTAACCACCCTACTGATGCTTCAGTGACTTGGTTGTTGCGACGTCTGAACATAATCCGAGGATCATCGGCGTTACCCGGTATCTGAATCTGTAATCCCGAGAACCAAGCGATCTCCATGTTCTGATTTCCCTCTGACTCAAAGTCAAGGATCTCAGTGTGTTGTTGACGCACCTGCAATTGGGTAATGTACTGGATAGCCCAGGTCAGATTCGAATAAACCACATGACGACCAGTTGCGACAATATTCGCATCGTTACCGGGAGTGAGGTTAGCGTTATTGAATTGGGTACATTTGAACGGATAATTCATCCCCACCACTTTCAATACACGAATCCCATCCGCACCGGTAGAGGCGACATCCCAGGTAAACTGACCCACGATCATCCGCATGGATGAAGGTGATCCTGTCAGGTGATAGGTTGCCGACCAGAATGAATATACCTGATCTCCGCCCGTACCCGGCTGCTGCCCAATAAAGAAGTCAACACACAGATCGATTAAACTGTTTGCGTGACTACCCAATGCCGACATCACCATGTCGATGTAAACCGATTTCGGGATACGGACTTGTTTGGCAGGGTTAGCTTTTGCGTACAGTTTCTTGGCAACCGTATCTAACGTGTAATCCAGATCCACATTGACCAACAGACTGCCGTCTGGTTGCATGCTATTCTGTACTACCGTTCCACTGGTCGTGGTGGTGTAGGTGAAATCATACGGCGCACCTGGATTAAGATGAATCGCGCGACGACACCAACTGAATAGTCCCACTTGGCGACTTGAAGCATTCTTACGTTTAGGTCGGTTAGCGTAGCCGACGTTCATTGTAAGTCCTTCTACCGACCCAAAGTTTGAGTTGGTTTTACGACCGTAAATCGGGTAAGGGATATACGAAGATTGAAGTGCATCACGTTTATCATACCCATCTCCATCGCCACCCTCGGTTATCCGATAAAAGATTTGCTGATTCTGATTTTCATTCTCAGCAACAAAGATTTCAATCGGTGAAGATCGAACTCCCGTTGTTAATGAATAAAGATCACTGTACAGTCGTGGGAAACCCGCCACACCAAACGGAGAACGCATTTTGTAAGGTACGCGCCAATAACTGTCTAGCCCAGATCCCAATTTCCACTCATTCGGGTATGACATATATTCATAGTCGCGGGCAATATCCCCATCCCGGTTAAATTGCTTTGAGGGAATTAAATAAGGGGGCGTGCCGGTTTGCGCGGACTGCATTGCGACATAACCATATCCCGGAACCCATGAACCGTTTGTATCAACATACCCGATTGCGAAGTTATTCAGGTTTCCGGCAAGCGAATAATCTTTCTGCTGTTGGGTAAGATTATCGTATCCGCCCAGATCCATATTCAACGTTGGGACACTGAAGTTAGAGCTGAGGGTTAGCGTATTGGTCTCAACGTTCCAGTCATACGTCGCACAGATATCGGAACCGAATGAACGCACACCGTTGGTCACCGGGTCACGGTAATCGGCAAACGGACAACTGATCATCTTCAGACGTGCCAGTTGAGGGTTATTTGGGTTGGCAACAATGATCCAGGCTTTCTTACGGTTAATATAAGTTGCTTCAACCGGTTTGCTGTACTTTACCGTCATTTCACTTGCCAATGACTTCTCGGCGTTAGTGAACACAAAGCGTTGCGGGATAAATGAACTTTTATTGGCACGACGTTCACGGAACAATGTATCATAGGTCACGTTGATTTGTGTAAACGTAATACTGGTTTTACTGGTATCCAGTAGATCATTATACGGAACACGAAACATCACAGTTTGCCAGTTCTGAGAAACGAAGTGATCGCTGTAGTTGGCAGGATCGTCCCCTTTAAAAGAATCGGCAGTGGCAAAGAGATATACCCAGTTACCTACTTTAGAAATCTTAAAACACGATGGTCGTGGTGTGACATCTGTTATGGTCCGAAGGGTCGACAGAATTGCATCCATGTTCACCGGCTTCATGGTGTGGCTGTTTGGATCGAACGTAGAGTTCGACGCACAAATCCACCAATTACCTGAACCAGTAATGGCTTTCTTCGGATCAGGTTGAACACCCACCATTAAAACATTACCGTCTGAACCGTCGATGCTAATGTTGGGCGCTTTACCGGCAGCGGTGATAGTTGGGTGTTGATACTGAACGTAAGTATTCAGCCAAGGGGTACGATTTCCATCCCGGTCAGTATAGTCAGTCTTATAAGCGTAGTACAAGTTCTTGACACGACCATCGAACGCACGGAATAAACAAACTAACCAACCATTACCTTCCAGGTTAAATGCGGAGTTCTCAGAATCACCCCCTAACCCTTCAAATGACCCAGTGATGGGAGGTGGGAGATAAATCCCCGAACCGTAATAACCAAACGGCAGTTCAGACTGTACCACAAAGTCTTCGGTAACTGGTTGAGTTTCTGTGATTTGACGGGTGAAGCCAGCTGGGGTAGAATATAAATCTGAACGGTCTGCTTCAGCATCCTGCTGTGGCGTTGCCAGGAAATAGTTGGAGAGTTTGTCGGCATCTACATCAGCAGGCACAGCGCCGTGTGGGTTATTATAACCACGAGCATGTCCCATGATCGCACCCCATTTCAGTTTCTGAATATAATCAAGACGGTTGTACATATCCGTCTGAACTTTTTCCAGTAACTCAACAGCACGGGCTGAATCAGAGATCTGACTATTGGTGAACAGAGTAAAGAGCTCAACCAATCCACCAAACCCGACTAACTCATTCGGGTTCTGGATATCATGGGAGTGTTGTGCCGGCCAAACACTTTTAGGTTTATCACCAATCTGGGTGTCCCAATCAACTGGCTTACCCGTGATGATCATGTCTTCCAGCATTTGAAGTAAAGTCTTAACAGAAATAACAGGGTTACCTACTTTCTGGTAAATAACAATTACTTCCCCCTGACTCGCAAGAACATCGTCAGTAAGTTCTACATACAAGCACACACCACGACCGGTTAGTTCTGTTAAGTCAGTAACATCACTTACTGCTTTAAATTTACTTACATCAATATCTAACCCACCTTTAAGTACCCGCAATGAGTCTTTATAGAAAGGACCTTCTTCAGGTACAATCCAAGGTGAGGAGATTTTGGATAAATCGACAGTGTCTTCTTTCTTGTATTCAGTGTTTTTACCTGAATAGTCGATGTCGATAAGTTGAATATCTTTCATCTAAACCTCGGTGAAATAAATAATAGAGCGATCAAAAGATCGCTCTATTAGTTTTTTATGTTTTATGAAATGAAATCACTGTCCAGCAGGATAGAACTGGTATCACCGATGTCGAACACAGAACCTGAAGATGCCAAGATAGCAGAACCTTCACGCTTGGCCGAAATCTGTGCACCATCCATAGTAAACCGGTTATACGGCTCAATACGGTCAATCTGAGTTGGACCACAAGTAACCTTAGCAATCAGTGCCTGAGAACTGGATTCAGGTTTGATGTCACGCCCAATAACATACGTACCCTGTGCATTTGAGTATTGCAAGTAAACATAGAACACTTTATTTGCAGGACTACTATCAAGCGTCAGGATGTCGATGTACGTTGCTGGAATGTCATACATCTTACCGGCAATCAAAACGTTACGGGCTTGCTGGAAATACACGGTGTATTGAGGAGTAAGGATATTACTCATCCCAATGACTGGATCTCCCACATATTTGTTAGCCGCAATGTTGTCAAAGAGGTTACCACTCGGATCATAAATACTTGCACCGATAGCTGCACCCTCGAATGTCACGGTTCCCGGCGCCGCCCAACTAATTCCGTAATACGGCATTGCGCAGGCGGTGTTATCAGTTCCCCAATCCTGAACGAAAAGATCACCCAGCTTGGTAATCTCACTACCGTCAGCTTTAATTTCCATTAAGAAACCAGGGGGTACTGTTCCACCAAATGTGTCATAGCGGACACTTGTCGTCATTAGCACAACATATCCTGACATATCTGGAGAACCATTAACCATCCCTTTATAAGGCATACCCAGGAAATAAGGCAATGATGCGCCGTTATTCAGATACCTAGGATGACGATAGACGCCGTTTGGTCCACGATTAGGTCGGTACTCAGTTTTAACTGGTGATTTCTGTACACAGGTCGCACTGGTATAAAGTGAGTAACCATTTACTGTTGTCGGATTTCCGGCCGGGGTCAGTGAGGTTACCATTGCTCCCATGGTGGCATCTCTGCCAATCATTTTCCAGACGATCCAGACAGCATGCCATTCCCCTGAAGAACTCAGAGCCATATGGACAGCCCAAGATTCCCTGACTTGATCCTCGGTAAAGCCCGCTGCCGAGAAGCCCGGTACAATGACATTAGCGATTGTGCTTTTCAGATCAATCGCAATGGAGGGATCCACCGACATGACGCCATCAGAAGTCTTGATCGATACCTCATACGGCATGATGTAGTCACCTAAGAACTTTCCTGGTCCATTGGGTTCCCCGTTGGGTGAAGCTCCAGTGATGGTGGTATCAGATGTTGCCCCCAAGAACTTCTTCTGATTGCCCGCGTTATTTCTTCCGGGAATAGGCATTTGGGTTCCGGGATAAACCTGGAAACCTAATTTACACTTCAGCCCAGCAGGGGTAAAGGGATAGTGCTTCCAACTTCTTCCCTGGAATACCGTTGAGTTACCCGGTGGAACATGATCCCAATTACTGTTCATATAAGCAACAGGCCGGAAGAACCAACTGGACTCTAATCCCTCAAACTGTCTTACCAAGATTCCTGCTTTGGTGTAGTCGTCGTTATCGGAAGACAACAACCGCTGAATTGCAAACTGACTGGTCATCCCAATCGGGTTCTTCTCAGTAAACGTTTTCTGATTATAAATCATAGAAAAGTTACTTTCATTATTAGGCGGAAGTAACAATGACTTGTAATCGTTGAGAAACGTTGCTTTACCCACACCATAAGCTGGCGGAAATGCTACACCTGCCGTACCCTGAGCAAACTGGACGTATCCGCCGGTTAACACTGCATTACCTGTCTGGTCCATTCCCTGCGCAGCCACGAAATTAGTAACAACATTCTTAATATAAGAATCCCATTCCTTGGTACCTGTGCTATTGATATCAATGGTATATAGTTTGTCAGATCCTGGAGCAGGCGCCACAGTAACAATGAAGTCATTTCCGTTTCTGACAATTTTTAATGTTGCCCTGAACACGCACTGATGTTGAACATTACCGGTGGATGACTGAGAACGTCCAATATGTTCATACCGGAAAGAATACTCACCAAAGTTACCATTGTTCAGCCAATATGCAAAGATAGAACGGAAATTAAGAACATTGACAATCGGTGGGTTGTAAATGGCGTAAGCGGATGTGGTAACAAATTCGCCATTAATTTGCTCAACCTTAGGTAACCAAGGTGCCCAGTATTTGTCTTTATAATTACCCCAGATAGGGTGGTTATAATCGACGGTAGAGCGTTTAATGGTTCCCGACTTACTGGCGACAATGTTAAAACTACAGCCCGCATTGATAATCGATCCATCGCCATAGACTTTTCCACCCAGCGTAGCGTAATCAGGATACTGGCTAGGGCGACGCTTAATAAATTCCTGAACAATGTACGGTTGTACGATACACCAGTAATCACCGTAGTTCTCATCAGCCAATATAGTGGCCAAACTGGAACTCTCATATACATCGCTGATTGTATACGGGGCAGCCATATCTTCACTGACCCACTCACCGGATAATGGGATCAGTTTGTGACGATCTGGGTTAAAGGTTCCGTGTGTCTCACACCACCACCAAAGATTCTTCGTACGGTCGCCTATCACCATGACATAACGGTTAGACCCGTTGATGATGGTGTCAAGGGTAGCACCCGCTGCTGTAGCGGTTGGGTGCTGATACATGTACGAGGTGAAGTCGTAGTTAGGATCAGTCTGTTGCCAGTTAGTACAACGAATAAAATACAAGCCGCGATACTTACCGTTATTACGGTGAGTCATCACCAACAAGGTACCATCGGTTTCTACCACTGCCCCACTGCGGCGACTGGTCCCACCTAACCCTTCAAAACTACCAGCAATGGTCGGGGGAATAAAGGTATCCGAACCGTAACGCAGAATCGGCAATGAACCAGAAGGGAACAATTTATCATTACGTCCTGAGGAAGCCTCAGCCGCTTTTGCAGCGTTGTAAACAGTAATGCGTAAATCGTCACGGGTTCCTTCTAATGTCTCTTCCAGGGTTGCTACACGCACGTTGGCAACATTACCCAGACCGATATCACTCTTATTAACACCGTGAGCGTCTTGCTTGTTAGCGATATGACTATTCAGTAGCTTAGTCAAGACTTGTTTATAGCCGTTGATATAGACTTCCAGGTGATCTTGGAAACTCTCCAACATAAAGTCAGTTGCCGAGCTGGTCGATGCCACATAGGTTGCAATACGATTCAGTTCACGAACCAGGTCAGTGAACCCGAAGATATCGTACGCCAGATCTTGCTGATGGATCTCAGGAATAAACCACAACGGTTTGTTATCGATATTACCCCACATTACAAAACGGTCATCCTGGTAGATGCTCTGCAGCATGTTCAGGATTTCATTTGTAATGGCATTGAAGTTACCGACAACCTGATAATCCATCTTCCATTCGAGAATGGAATCATTCAGGATGCGAACAAAAAGACCCACGGGCTTGCCGGTATATTGAGTGAGTTTACCCATGATACCGTAGAACTCGTAGTCAGTGCCTTCCACCAGTAACTTGCCTGCTTTATCATACATCTTAAAAGACTTCTGATAGAACGGGGATTTGGGTGGAATGAAGATCTGATTGTTCTTGATGTCGGTGCGGGATTTAGATTCTTGTAACACCAGGTTGAATTTTGAGTTCCCGGTGAGATCAAGTTTATATAAAGGAATATCTTCTTTGATCATTGTACAAAGACCTTATAAATCTTAACTGGGGAGATACCCCAGTTAAGGATAAAATTATTGCCATTCACCAGTTTGGTAACTACGAATCATTGCTTTAATGAAAGCCACATTACCGAGAAGTTCAGTAGAGTTACCTTTCATGTCATCCGGATATTTCGCCATTGCCCAATCACCCAGGTTGTTGACACCCAACATTGAGAGATCGGCTTTGTGTGCATCCTGAAGATCATCTTCCAGGTGTTTCTGGAAGCGACTCATCCACGTTGCATCCGGGTTCTGCAACACCGCATTCATATAAGACTGCATCCAGACAATCAGGTCGCCGTAGTTCATGGTGTCTGACGCAGGATGCTGATGCGGATCCGCAGGCCAAGTTAGCGGCAGGTTAACGATGTTGTTCCAATCTGTAGTGCGTGGAGCATTCAGCTGATTAGCCACTGCTTCGGCATACGCCAGATCACTCAGCACAAAGTCACCACCAATGGTGTCGTACTCAATGATGAAATCGGTTGGCGTACTGACACCTTTAACCTGAACCGCACCCCACGCTAAACGATTGTATCGCTCGTTAAATGCACCAAAGGGATAAAGGAAAGTATAATCGCCAGCTTCGAAAGATAAGGCACGACCAGACTCTTTTAATTTGATGACGAAGTTACGACTGAAGAAAGGACCACAACGGGGAACAATAATTCCTGAGCCATTGGTATCAGCCTGTTGCTCCTCACCCGTTACTCGGTTGGCCACATTATCTTGGAACGGGTTCCAGGTATACGTGATCTTACCCAGCACAGTAAGTTTTGCATCATTTGACATTCACTATGTTCCTCTGAAAAAAGGGTTTTTTAACGCATGTACACTTATAAATATTCGGTGGGGCGATATAAAAACTATAGACCGGGATACCACATTGTGGACATCTCGGAATACAGTGTTGCAGATCTAGAGAAATTGTTCGACATTCTTTATATCGTCATTAATGATGGCTTTTATAAAGTTGACATGTCTATCGCTCTTGAAGATTATCGCTTTTCATTCGCCACCAATCCATCGATGAATATCGGGGAGTGGTTAACATCCCAAAATGGAAATAACCTTAAGTCAGCGGGAGTCTTCCCAGGTGACACGTACCAGTATGTTAAGCTGGAAAGGATATTCACTTATGGGTATTTCCATTATCCTGCCGATTTAAATCTTGCAAATGATAGGCAGGCTGACTTACTTTCAGATGCTGCACCAGACGTCCGAATCGAACATTACATGTACCATAATTTAGATTATGGAAAGATGAACGATTACGCGCTCTTTACAGTGAACGGCATCTTTATGCGTTCAGTTGCAAGGAGTGACGGGATATTCTTAAAAGGTGCCGGTCTGGATTACATTCAACACCGAAACGATTTACGGATTGGTGCCCTGAATTTCCAGAAGCTCGGTAAAGTAAAAACAGTTCCTATTACAGATGACTTGCTCACAGAAGAAATCTTTGACGGCGGTAAACGTTGGTCTTGCCAGTTGGACGACATTTCAGGTAAAACTATTTATGTCGTGGTGAACGGTCAGTTCATGGTTGATCCTGGAATTGTGTATCGTGTTGCGGAGAATCGTGTGGTTATTGATTTAACCTCTTTTGATGTCGCGCACCACTATCTCAATTATAAGGAGTATACACGTACTCCAAAATTAACTGTCCTCAGTAAATTTGAAACCTATAAACGCCAGGCATTAACGGCGCACAACAGTTTCTTTGTTATTGTTGACAATCCAAGTTTGGGAATCGATGTAACACCATTGACGACCTTCCACTATCCTAATGCCTTGCACACCACTGATCGTTTTGAGCATCCGGTCGTGTTGGACAATGGGATGTTCCCGACTCCGTATATTAAGTCTTACGGAATCAAGCAACGTTTGTTAAACCACGACCTACGAGTCTATAAGAAATATCCTTTCATGACTGCAGGTTCACTGGGTAGTAATGTTCTGCTTAACGAAGCAGTTAATCAGGGCAATCCGGGTACGCTTTCAAAAGGATGGCACTTTAAGATTCATGGCGTTACATTAAAGGCTTCTTAATGAGTGAGAAATTAAAAGCACTTAACACAATCGGGATATGGATCATTGTCCTGGTTGTTGTGGGATATCTGTTCTTCAAACCGTCTAACGCACTGAATAAAGAAACAATGAATCAACTCACGACCGTTGTTAATAATTTATCAGTGGCATCGGAAAACATGACCAAGCTGGCTAATGCGCAGCGTGCTTGGTTTGATGACCTTAAGAGCCGTGCTCAAACGGGTGAGCTTGAAAGGAATAATAACTACGGGACTGTGTATGAAAAGTATGGCTACGGGACTAACCAAGATGCTGGGTTGTCTCTTGATGATTTTTACAATAGTCGGGTGCAGCCACAAACCAACGATCTCGGAAGCGGACACGTACGTCCAGTCGAGAACGGAAATAGCAAAGCTGGATCTGTACAAAAGTCAGATAGCCAACCTCAAAGACAGTCTCATTGATATACCGTCAAACGTATACAGTAAAGACTGGAAGAAACGTGACTCCAACGTTGGGAAATTAGATTACTACCTTTCTAACAACGATTGTCAAGCAGCTGCTGATTTCCAGGGATGTTACCGTGAGACCCGACTCCTTTTGATTACAACCACAAAAGAGTTGGATGCGGCTAACGATAAGATTAATCTGCTTAATGAAGTCATTGATAAGATGACCGGTAATGTGTCGTCTATTATTGATAACCTCGATAATGATAAAGCACAACAGATTAGTCTCAAAGATAAAGTTGTGGGTACGGTTACGGATAACACGAAAGCCCTTTTGAATAAAAAATAAAACAAACATATACCCTACCCTCCGATCAGGAAGGGTAGGGTGGTATGTCTATCTTTGTGTTGACAACATTGCTGCTAAACGATTTCGCCATACATCAATTGCACTGGTTCCCTTGATTACCGCATTCAGTGTCGCATTGGCACGAACGAAGTTCCAAGAAGTGATAATCGGCCCAAACACAATTATAAACAACTGGGCATCTCCTGGAAGGACATGATCAGTTAACATTGAATCGTGTATTGTCCAAGTGAACAGTAAACTACAAAAGCAAATAACATGAGTAGAGATCGCTCCTGCAATGGCTCTCAACAAAACCGTTGTAGGACCCACAATCTCACGTTCAAATGCTATATCGTGTTGCGAGACAATACCCACAGCAGGCGCCACAGTCACTGGTGGTTGTTCGGGGACAACACTACCATCACCTGCCGGCTTACCTTCTAGTTCGTCCGTCACACCCACGATAGTTGAAATAATAGATTTGGCATTAACAAAGTTTATCGTAATGATAATAGGACCGATGATCATTAACAACCCTGTCATGAACTCTGGCCACGGTGCTCTGTTGACTGTTACACTGACGTGAACAGACCAAATAAAGATCACACTCATTACGGACACTGTTAAGCACGAATTAAACCCAGAGACCGCCCGGAGTACCACCGGTATACGATCCCAAGGTTTAACTTCGTAATTGGTTTTAACCTTTAAGGCAGGTGCCATCGAACACGTCCCAACCTAAGTCTTTGTAATATTGCACAGCAACATACAACGCAATGAGGATCCCGTCATTAGCGTGCTCAGTAAGAGTGTCCAAATCAAATCCATTCAGATCCAGGAACGGGCAGTCACGCAACCCTTTGGTTACATCATCCTTAGTGGTCCCACGGAAATCGACCTTAACAATTTGTTTAGCCAAACGTGGTAACACTAATTTAAAGGGGGTGTCTGCTTTATTCGTTACGGTATAGATGTTCAGGTAAGACACTACTTCAATGAGTCGTTTAAAACTGGCTGGGTTGACGCCTAAGAAGTTATCTTCACAACCTACTACGGTTGGGTCGATCATATCGAACACATGCCCGTAAGCGCGTGTAAGTCCTTTAGCGCGGGTTTGTGATGGATTGTCAGCACGAACCCCAAACTCATTATGCTCGCCACTTAAGGTATCGGCATAAATCAGTTTAAACTTCTTTCTCTCATAACAATCCACTTCCAATGCAGCGGCACCGAGCTGACCAGTGCCTGGGTCAATCCCTAAGATTTTAACACTCATAATTTTATCTCACAACAAGTGCATGGAGTTTATACTCCCCATACAACATTAACTCCACCACAGCTAAACACTTAGCCTCAGGATTGAAGTTATAAACGCCCGGAGCATCCGCACCAGCACCAAAGTACCGTAATACGAAATACGCCGTCGTGCATCCCTGACTTGGGTTCGAGGTCCAGCCATCCCCGACGTTGTAGTTGTTGAGTAAAGTCATCAATTTGTATGACGTATCCCCACCAACCACACCTGAGTTATAACGCACGTCAAGACGCACATCTTTTAAAAACTCAAGCTCTTTTTCACTATTTATGATAATGCCAAAATTCTTGATAACAGGATCAAAAACAAAGGCTTTGGGGTGTTCTACGGTTTCATTGATTCCGGTCAGTACTGGGAGATTACTTCCAGAGTCAATCACCACCCAAACTAATCCACCTGTTGATGCGTTTACGATGTCGAGACAAAGCAAGCCATCGCTGTTAATGTACGCTAAACGATCTTCATAATTATTGGGATCGAGTGTCAACCCGTATTTATCATTGATGGTACTGATAATCGCCTTGACGGTTGACCACTTACTTAACGGCACATCTAAAGGGGAACTAGGTTGGGACTTATCGGGTTCTGCCATAATAAGTCCCTTCTTTATTAGCTAACGTTAGCCGCTGCCAATGCATCCGCACCAATCAGAAGTGGGAGTGAGTTACCGTACCAGAAGAACCATGGCATCTTGTTGTTTGCGTTAGCATCGCGCGCATACGCTTCAGTGATCTGGTAAGAGACCGCACAAGAAGTCAGTTCTTTGTAGTTTACAGTGGCACCTGTATCAACTTGACCTTCATTAGTCGTTTCGATACCGTAACACATGTAGACTTCATTGACCGCTGCTTTGCCTTCATCGTTAAACAGAATACGACAAACGTTACGCAGTTCTTCCAAATCGTTACTGTCCAGAGACAGGTCAATCTTACCAGTACCGTTAATATAAGTATTGGTGATTGGAACGTTGTTGGTCGAGGTCAGCTGATAAGGGGTCGGTGACAGGTCTGCTTCACGCGGCACATATTCGCGTTCAGTTTCATTGCCTGTAGCCGGATCACGTTCACCCACTTTCATGGTTGGATCAAATTCGGTAAAGCCCGCCAGCTTGAGCCAGTACAAAATATAAATATCATCACCGATCTTGCGAACTTCACGGATGCGATAATTATCACGAACAGTAGGGTCCAGATCGTTACCCAGTTTACGAGCAACCATTGGAATCGGATAGAATGCAGCGAAGTCCACAGCTTTGTGCTGATAAACCTGGCGACCTTCTAAACCAAAGCTGTCTTCCCCAATTGCACGGGAACCACCGATACCGACACCAAAGTAACCCAGTTGGAAATCACGGCCTTTCTTACGACCCAGTGACTCATCTGCCAGAATGCCGTATTTCTCATTCAGCGTGGTGTTCTTTGGAATATTAACAGTTTGGTTGCAAGACAACGCGGCATTGATAATCAGACCCATGCCAGTGGCAGACACCAACTGGTTAGGCAATTTCTGACTATCACGACCTGTAGAATCAGCCATCATATTTCCTTAAGTAATGTACTTACGATATTTAATTTTAAATTGACCGCAATAAATCGGACACTCAGGATGGATACGGATAAGGTATCCTCCTGTGACGTGCTCAATCGATTCAATGTCGGTAGAATAGAGTTCGGTCCCTATAAAAGAACGTACAAGCCTCACAACATCCGAAGGGGTAATTTCCTCGAGTGATGTCTTAAGGCTGTGCTTAGTAATAAAGCCCAAATTCTGTTTAGTGAGGGAGGGTGTTCTCCACTTCGCCATTATCAACAACTTCTTTTAATGTCATACTGTTGGAAAGGTAAACGTTATTGACCGAAGGTTCATAGTCAATTGGTTTGAGCACCATCGCGTTACTGAGTCGAGCATGGCCGACAGATTCAGCCACAAACTGGAACGGTACAGGACCACCGACATCAAATTTAATCTCGTTTGCAATGAGCTCAGCTTGAGGCTTCACGGTCATGGCGTTAGAGAGAAATTCATCGCTGGTATACTCAAGACCGGTTTCACCATTCTTGTGCCAATAGTCGCCATCCATTAACATCATGTATGGAAGGTTGAATTGACCTTCAGCAGTCACCGTACTTCCGATGTACTGAACAGTATAACTGGTGAGATCTTTCATCAGGTTAATCAGGAGACGTTGCTGCTCTCCTACGCTGACAATACTGTTATCTTCCCAACCGGTAACTTTACTCCAAATTGACCAGGCATAATCCAGACATTCTTCTGGAGTGTAGTCAATGAAGTCAATATCCATCTTAGTCAAGAAATCATCGTAGGTTGCGAAATTACCGATCTTCGCCAAGCCATTTTCATAGCAAGCATTGACAGCATTTTCACGACGTGAAGAGATGAAGAGGTTGTTAACCTGTGAGTACAGTTTCTTGTGTTTCCACATTGCCGACTGTACTTCTTGACATTTCTGGAAGAACGTATCCGGGGAAATCAATGTTGGGAAATCCACGTGGACCTTGAGAATGTTTTCACACACTTCTTTGGTTAGGATTTCATAACCACCCAATGTTTGCAATTCGGCCAATGTCGGATCAACCAACTTGCGAACATGCCAATAGTTGTACTCTGGGATATCACCAGGTCTTGTGATCCCGCGTGAGCGATCAATGAGATAGTGCCAGAGAATAACCGCTTCACTGGTGGTCATACGGGTTGCTTTTCCGCTACGGGAGTCAACCACGTCTACATTAATATTGTACAGTCCTTCAAAAGTTAAATAGATCCACTCATTATGAAGTACCCGCATGATTCGATCGGGATCACGGTCAGTGGTATCCACCAGGTTGGATTCCAGTACCTTGGTCGGGACATCAGAGTGCAACGAGTATTTAATCGCCGACTCGGTGTCCGTGGTGGTCAAGGCTGAGGCGTCTTCGTTATCCAACGCTAAAGGCAATTCCTTGGTAATAACTTCAGGAACCGTCCAGATCTTCGTATCCACACCATACAGCTTGGTCAAGTTAATCGGGCGACTCAACACATACGGCGCAGGTTCTAAAGTATCCGTCATCTTCTCAGTAGACTGAATAACTTCATAACGAATCAGGGGGATGTTGCGAGAGGTCAAGACTTTCTCAAGAACCAAGTCAAAACTCTCACGTCGGCCCAGCATACGAAGAACATGTTCCAGGTTATGATACAACCACATGGTCTGGTCATTGTTAACCACGTTCTTATAAACGTCTGATAATCCCAATGAACGCAGTCTGCTCCAGATATAAAACTCATGGGCATAGCGTGTACCATCGGCCTCTTTACGAATCATCAGAATCGAACTGATCAGCATTCCATAAAGTTGTGCCAATAGAGCTGGCAGCATTAAGTTATCAGTGTACACATATTCTGTTTTAAACGATCCCTTTACCGTTGCGTAAATCTGCTCTTGTAAAGCAGGGATGAGTTGGTATTCATTCCACAATACATAGTCAGTATTATATCTCAGGATTTGGTAATCATTTGCTGGGACAGATTCTGTTGGCGGGATAGGGTTTAGGATACCGTTGATCAGAATTAACTGACCGGGGTATTCAGAAACCAATCTCGTGTAATAGTACGACCCTAATCGATATGCACGTTTGGTTGCGGTGTGAATTGCCAAGTTAGCTTTGGTGAACTCAATGACCTCGCCATTGTCCAAAGACTTGACAGTCATCATCTTGTCCATCGCTTGATGGTACTCGCCATTTAAATTGAGATAATACTTCCACTTGCTTTTGTCAGTACCCGCATCAATGTTGTAGTACTGTTTAAGCTGTTGGTTATCCAAAATAGCGAGTGCTTCACTTTTTATGATAATCGTTCTGGCGAACGCTATCGTATTTAAGATATAAGCTTTAAACTCGGTATTGTTAAGCATAAAGGTTCCTGTAAGGAGAATCCAGTCCATGACTACAAATACTCAGCAGCTACCCAATGGGTATAAGCCTGCTGATCAGGCCAAATTAAAAGGCCGGTTGGAAAACCTTTCACCTCTCGATAAAAGTCTTCGTAGTTTATTAGTCAAGGATGATGATATAAAGAACGACAGACAGATGGAAGAGAAAAGTAAACCACCCATCTCGAAAGTAAAAAGTATTTCCGACATAATCAGTAATAACGTCCAGGCCAATACAGACCTGCGCACAATTACTCATTATATCAAACGCGCTGAGCAAATCTGGACCGCTTTGTTGTTGAAGCCAAATGGGGATCAGCGTCAGTTATTGATCTATGACACCGAAAGTTCTGAAGTAAAGAATGGTAAACTTCATGAACTGTTACTCCAGAAAGTGGAGAACTATTTCACAACAAAATACCCCTTTGAAGAGTTGGCTCCTCAAATTATTAAAGATGTTCTTTTTCGTACCGGTTCTTATGCTCACGTAAGCATGAGTCATGCGGTTTTAGACCATCTCATTAATGGCATGGAGGTCTCAGGTACTGAGTCTTTTAAAAGCTCAACTGAGGCTGTACTGACTCAACACTTTGTTGATCGTGATTGGCGTAAAGCCCGTAACTTAGGTTATATTCGTCAAGAGAAAAAGTCTACTCACGCCATGAGTGGCCTTGAAGCACTTTACGGGAATGAAGCGCCCCGCGAACCTGAATACTCTCTAGTACACCCTGATCTTAACTGGACCTTTACCGATAACCCTGTCGTCATTAAAGTCGGTGAACTGACCCAAGCCCTGCGTGAGGAACGCTTGCGTCAGATGGCGGGGATGGAAGGTGTTGACTCTGCGATCAGCAACGTCTTTAAGAAAGAAAAGGGTAAGCGTCACAAAGCCAACAACAACCATGTTGTTATTCCTGATAAAAAGGAATTGGATAAACAACTGGCTGAGCTGTACCCTAATCGTCGTTATGACCATCTTGAAACACTGTCCGTACGTAAAGGGAAGTTCTATACTGGGACGGGTCGTGGATTGGGGATCAGTTACCACTGGCCAACTGAATCGTGCATTCCGGTTCATGTTAATGGTGAGATTGGTAAGCCGTTTGGCTTTATCTTACTGACTGACCCCGATACCGGTTCACCACTGAAAACTGTTAGTGACGTTAAGTTCTATCAGACCACTAAGAGCGGTGGTGCAGGTGCAGTCGGTGCAGGTCCCGCGGTTAACTCCATCAATGATATCATTCAGCAGATTCGCACCATTTCTACAGGCGGTGAATGTACCGCGGATATGGGCTGGATGTCAGAGTTTGCTTCTGCCACACTTGAGAAAGAATTCATTCAGGGATTCTTCAACGGTGATCTGGGCAAAGACGTTAGCGTGTCATTAACTGAAGAGAACAAAAAGTTGTACCTGTCTCGTGCCCTGAAACAACAGGGTGTGCGTGCGATCTTTGTCCCTTCTGAATATGTGACTTATGCTGCTGTTGACTGGAACCGTATAGGTGTTGGTCGCTCTCTGGTTGATGAAGCTAAACTGCACATTGCCCGTCTGGCGGTATTGGATACAGCAAACGCCCTGGCCCAGGTTGAGAACTCCATCTCTCACACCTTACTGGAAATTACTCCAGAAGAAGAAGATGTGGACATTCGTAACACGGTTTCCTTGCTGCGTGATGAATGGTTCTCTGGTAACCCGACTCTGCATGATATCCTGGGTTACAACAACGTTTCTATCGATGCGATTCTGGATCGGTTTAAAGAACAATCACTGACGGTTAAGGTCAATGCTTCCAGCAACCCACACACCGTGAATCCTGACATCACTGCCTCACAGATGGAACGTGAGCCACTGAAGACGGTTGACCCAGAAGCCCGTGAACAGTTGTTGAACACGATCTCTGGTTTCTTTGGACTGAAACGTAGTTGGTTAGAAGACACGGGTGAAGGTAATGACTTTGCAATCGAAGCATTAGCGGATCAAGAACTTCTGCGTAACCAGACCAACGAATACTCTCGCATCTTCTCCCAGTACTTCACTGACATCATGCGCAAACACATGCGTGTTAATGAAGCCTTTATCGGTGAGTTGGTTGAGGTCATTAAAGAGAACAAAACTCTTTATATGAAATCTGACCAAACCGGTTCACTGGAAGTCAAAGAAGAGACTGCTGAAAAAATCAACAAGACTGGTGATGATGATACTGAAGTTGAGGATGTAGAACAGATTGAACTGGTTCTGAAAGATTTCTTGAACACGTTCTTTGTTCTGTTACCAACTCCAGCGATTACTGACTCTCTGGTTAAACTTGAAGATAAGATCGAAGCGGTTGAGAAGTTAGTTGAGTCTTGGGTTAACCTGGGTGGTGGTTCTAAGCTATTGAAACGTCGTGCAGAAGAAGCAGGTCTGAACGGTGATGATATTGTCGAGAACATGAAAGCTATTCTACTCAACGAAGCCTTTGAGCGCTTTAACTTACCGATGCCATTCGAAGCGATTCTGAATAAAGGTAAGACCGGCGGCATGATGACCTATATCAACAAGTCTGTTGATCTGGACACCAACGTACTGTCGTTCTTGCTGGAGTACCGTAAGGGTATTCATAAGAATGCGAAGAAAGCCGAGAAGCTTAAAGAGCAAGTTGACAAGGATAATAACCCGATAGACAACGACCAGCTCCCAGAAGGTGAAGAGGATTTCACCGGTGATGGAACGCAGGTTGACGTTGGAGATGAAACTATCACTGACGGGAATGGTAACACTGATGTAGTTCAGCAAACTGAAAATAGCGATGATCTCGCTGATCAGGATGATGGACTGAATGATGAAACCAAACCTGATCCTAGTGATGATATCTGGGGTGGTAATCAGTAAGAAACAAAAAAAATTAAGTACAGTAAAACCCTACTCTCCCAATTGGGAGAGTAGGGAATTGCTTATGCTTCTGCTGCCAGGTCTTCAACGTTGACAGCGATTTTGCCTTTGATCAGGTTCAGTGCTGCATCACGCACATAGGCAGATGCAACAAAGGTACCGTTACCTACCAGGCTGGTGCTAACCACGCTCGCCATGAAGTTGTTGTTCACAACTGGTACGAAGTCCAGACCAAAACGCAGAGTAGAAGCAACCAGAGCAGTTGCGGTACCCACGCCAGCGATTTCCAGAGCAGAGTACTGCTCGGCGTTATCACCGTCCAAGTTAGCGCGCAGTTTGTTGGTTACCAGCATATCGCCAACAGAACCTGCTGCAGCGATGGCACCAGCACCCACAACGTCAACCCAGCTGCGACGACGCAGTGAGGCTTTGACGCCTTGCAGTTTACCGGCCTTTACAACTTCCGCAACAACGTCATCTGCTTTAGCGGTATCTGCTGCTGTCAGAGTTTTCTGCTCAACAGTTTCAACGGTTTCGATTGCGCCGTTGTTAGTGATAGTTTCGTTGGTGTTCTGAGCAGTGGTGTTAGTGTGTTTCATGATGATTCCTTACTAAGTTTAGGATTGAGTTTAAGCATTAGGAATTAATACTTATTGTTTATACACTATAATTATATATGTCTGAAATTTCTTGTAACTGAATTCTCAGCGCTTTTTCATCCCCGTTATCGGAGTCTCAAGATGATAACGTTTATCATCGGGATTAAGAAACTTATTAAACAGTTTCAAAATGGAGATGGTTCTACCACGGAATAATTCCCAATACACATCCTGAAAGTGTATTGCAATCTCCCACTTAGTAAGCTCAGGATCAAAATCATCCGGATCAAGCATATGGACGTGACCCTTGTATTCGCCATACAAAGTACCAGCAAGTTCGATAAATTGAAAGGCACTCACCCCATAATTACCATTATAATAAAGCTCTTTCAATGCTCCCTCTAGTTCTTTGATGTGACTGTTCTCCATCCCTTCGATCTCTAGCGAAAGATAGCTAGGGCTTTCTACTACATAGTTGATATCAATTGGGTGAGGAAGCATATCTTCAGCTGTAGCATTTCTCAGGTTCTCACTGTTACTTGTCCTGATTGCATTCAGTGTGGGTTCATGACCTGCCGTCCACTCTTCTAGCAAAGAAGGTCGAGTATGAAGATACTTCTCATCAAACTCTTTAACAGAGAACCCTTCCAGTTTCATTCCCGATTTCAGCGGAATAGCTGAATTAAGAATTTGCAACAAGATACCTTTGGTTCTCTTGTCGCCTGAAAATTCAACAAAAGACTCTGCGCTACGAACCCACTCAAACGGGTGTTTATCTGGATAAGCATCTATCTGTGCGAGTAGAGCTCTAACCGCGGTTTGGGTTTCAGGGGTTGATTTGGAACTCTTTAGATGCACACCCTTAATCTCAACGGGAGGGAATTGTTTACACCGTTCGATCTGGGTTTGAGTGGGTCGGTTAAAATTGTACCCATGTTTTTCTTGGGTCCACTCTCGCGTACCAATAGTGAGTTCCTGAAGTTTAGGGTGTTGTTTATCACTACCGTAGAGGTTCAATAAGAATCCATCCTCAGGAGTCAAGTCAAGTATCGGCACTTCCTGTGGAAAAAAGTTCTCTGTCCGATAAAGCATCCCGTTATGGAATGTCAACTCACCACTGCTCAGCATCTCCGCTTCTTTTTGAGTGATAAGGAATTGGTCTTCTGTGGTGTCAAAAGTTATTAGTGCTGGATCAATCTTTTTCATTTGCTTCTCTCCAGAAATTTTCAGAATGGTATTCATGATGCACATTTAGTTAACCCTTAACGGTAATTAACCAGCGTACGTTCTTGATTAACGAGGGCGTGACGAATTAATCGACGAAGGTCTTCGGTAGTAAAATTCTTCAGTTGAAGCAACGCACCTTTATTAGCGGACATTACTTTACTTTTATCCAAACGCCATTCCAGAAAACGACGAACTTCGGGTAAAGCAGGTTCCTGTACCATAAGTCGCAATTTGCCATTGCATTTGTTAATGCCTTTCAAGCGAATAGAATAACGTTCGTATTCACCATTCACAATAAGAACGAATTCCTCATTCTCTTGGATCTCGTCTAACGCCCCTTCCCCAAAAGTGGTACCCTGGGAGAAACGCAATTTGTTCAGACGTTGTGACAACTCTTCTGTCTTCAATAAGGTCAATTCTTTCTTGGATTTTGACGGTACGAAAATAGAAGTGGTAAAGGTTTTCATTAATACATTCCTGAGCTGTGGTTAAACAATGTGTAAGAGCCTGTAAACAGCTTTTGCTATATAAAGGATACATATTCCTTCTATATAATAAAAGACGCTCTGTGAGCGATACAGTAGCAAAGAGAGCCTACCCGAAGGCAGGCTCTCTAGGTTAACTTAATTCATGAATTAACTTATTTGCTACCGATCACTTACAGACGGGGAACGGGTGAGTTAAATCTTCTTCTGACGACACTGCGCGTAACACGAATACGCCTTCAGGATCAATACCAGAACGAGTCAATACCCAAACCTTATTACCCTTATCTTTACGGAACTTCATCAGTACCTGCGGATATTCACTGAAGTGGCGACCTGCTACTTCAATGGCTTTCCGTACTACCGCGAATAGTTCAGGGTTGATGGATTCCTTTAAATACACTGCGTCAAGTTGAACGGGACCGTTTTCCTTGATCATGTTAATGAAGACACTATCACGCTTGAAAATGATCTTGCGTTTAGCAGCTGTCATCATGACCGCACGGGTTTCGTCATCTTCTTTCTTGAATAGCTCTTCAAACTCTTTCTGAGCATCTTCTTTGCTCATCAGAATTTCGATTCCATTACGGATGAAATCGTTAGAACCATAATCCATGAAAGCACGCAGTGCTGGATGATCATTTTGTTTCAGATACTCCAGGAGATCTTCCAGATCTTCAAAGAGATTTCCAACACGCAGATACTCCAGAGATTTATCTGCCTTAGATTCAGCATACCCACGGGATTCAACTAACCAGCGGTTTACCAAATTAGTCAGATAGTCGTTCAAGAACGTCACAAACTCTTCGTCGCCATACTCACGACATTGACCACGCAGTGAACGAATCACACGCGCCGTGTCAACTTTCTCTTCTTTATTACCACGAACCATCAGCTTGAACTGAGAATAGAACAGATCCATATCAGTACCCACTGGCAGGGTCCACTGACGAGTGTTCGCCATCGGTAAAACAAATGCATCAAGTTTGGAGGTCGGATCATGCGATTCAGTAAAGATGTCGATACGAGAGATCGTATTCTCAGTACTGATGTTCGCCTGCATCGGACGACTGCTTACCATGACATTTGGTTTTTCTTTCAGTTCCTTCATTTCTTCCATAGGTACAATGTACCCTTCACGGATGAATTCAGATGTCTCCATGACTTTCGGATCCCAGGTTGTTTTCTGGACGCCGTCTTCTTCATACATCAGTGGGAGGAGTTTGGAAGGATCACTAATAAGGTCATTCATTTCCATTGGATCACTGAGGCTATAATTAATGAAGCGATAATCAAAAGTACCTTGTTGCCAGTCGAAAGACCACACTGCCAGTTTACCCAGCACGTTGGTATCACGCATGGAATACGAGGAACCATCCTGCTTACGGAACGCTTTGGTGATGAAATCCAGGTGATAGCGATGCAATAACCAGAAGCCAGTTTGACCCAGCGGTGCACCGAAGTCGCTCAGATTAAATTGCATACGATTTTCAAAGCTGAAATCTTCGATCTTCAACGTAGGTTTGTCAAAGTTATCGTAGCTTGGGATGCTCATCTGATTTTGCTGATGAACAACTTCACCATAGATGTTGTTTTGTTTATTGCTATTGACTTTCTGGGCAACCCAGTTACTGAAGTCGTTAGCACCAATGTTGGTTTGCTGTTGAATTGTGTTCATGTCATAGACGTGACCACCCATGCCCATGTTTGCTGGCTCAGCCACATCCAGTAACGGATTATGAACGATGGTGTTCTCAGCGATACTCCCCATCTTCCCTTTACTGTATGGGCATTCCATATCGGCAAACAGACAACGCGCCATGACCTGTTGAAACGTTGGTTCTTCACGTTCAGCAAGTGCCTTTTTAGCCAACGCACTCATTTTATAAAACTCTTGAGAGTTATTGGAAAGATAATCGATGAACTGCAGTGTAAGGATATCAATAGAAGCATGATACACTACATCCTGCATTGCTTGTTGAGAGCGCATTTGATCGTTGCCGGTCATAAGCTGCCAGGCCATAAAAGAACCAAACTGAATGCCGACCTGGGCCAGAATAAAGTTATGGAGCGCCTGGTTGTTCTCAACGTCGTTTACAAACTGCTCAAGGGCATGGTCTTTTGGGCCATTACGCTCAACGGATTTAAACCGATCTAATGCAGACTTCCAGGCAAGATACATTGGACTACCTTGCTTGCGTTGCATACAGAGATTGACCACGTGGTTAGCCACATGTCCGCCTTCCGCCAATGCTTGTTTCTTTATCTGCTCTTCACCGATGTTGTCATCCAAACCAATCATTGCCGCATAGTTAGTGCGACTTGGTCCATATGAGTACAACGACGCCATACTGTTATTCTGAGTATTCATCCCGCCAGCAAATTTCGCTGCAGCACCTGCCAACAGTGCAAATGGGTTATAATTACTCTGAGGTTGTTGCATACCGGGTTGCTGCATGCCAGGTTGTTGTGGTTGCTGCGGACGACCTACCATTACTCTACCGTTGTTGCCGTTGTTCATCATTTATTAATTCTCTCTAAACTTAAGTCTGCGTTTGGTTGCCTCATAGAGACCGCGGTCATCAGGCCGCAAAGCAGTGTACTTACCATGTACTAAGTGAACACGAGGTTGGAGCATTCCGCGACCATCCGGATTCGGTTTACTTGCATACTGATAAGACACCACAAAGGGCTGTGAAGCGTCGATCACGCTACCTGGATGGTTAGGATCAAAATCTTCTTTCTTACGACCAGGTCCGCGGTTTACCGTGGATTTGGTTTGAAGAATAATGCCCAGGCCATAGTCGATAAGCGGATTATCAGTACCGGTTGCCTCGAGGATGGAATTGTTCTCACGGACCGACTTATCAATATTAAACAAACGGAAATGTGCATCCAGTTCGCGATTGATAATCTTCGGGGTGATATTGCTTTTGTTGCGGATCATAAAGCGGAAGTCATTTGCCTGATGAATCAGGAAGTCAACCATGAACTCCATAGAGGCCAGTTCTTTATGTAGCATGTCCGCCGGGTTATATAACTTGATCAATGAAGAATAGTTGAGCATGAGATAGTTAAACAAGTCGTACGTCGTCGAGATGTCGATGTCAAACTTATTATACTTCTCAACCGTGATGTTATCCGCCATTTCCTCAATACTGGTGAAATGCTCATTCATCTGACGCAGATAAACACTTGGATCAGTACGCTGTGGAAGTCGAATAGAACAACGTCCAATGATCAGTCGCCAATAATCGATATCGTCAATACGACGAACATCGAGTTCATGACTAAATACCCCAAACATAAACAACAGCCCGCCAGCGTATTGTAATGCGAGGTTACTGATCTCTCCACCTTTATTACGGCTTCGGATTGCCAATGCGGGTTCTGCCAACAACGGCGTGCCCTTTGGACGATCGAATGCCTTGGGATGGATTGCGCCTGTGTTACTCAATACTTGCCAGCCGTCTTTCTCCGGACAGATGTCCAGGAGTGTGTCCAGCGTGTCAATTTCAAAATCACATTCAGCAAATTCATTCATACATTTACTGAACCCATACTTTCCAAATACATACCAAGCCAGCAGAGGGATAGGAACCTTCTTACTGGTGATCTTGCGATCGTTCTTGGAACTCATGAATCGGTTAGCTGGCAGCGTCATGTTAATGGCACTGGTGTTGATGTTACCCATGTTCCGATACACACGGTTAAAAGTGTGAATCTCTTTGGTGACTTTGAACTTATAGCCCAGCACACGGATGAAGATCGTTTTGTCACGACCACCATCAACAGAGGGCCCACGCTCCGACAGGACATACTGAAGACTGTACAAGCCGTTACGCACTTTGATGTCGCCATGCTTATTGGTATAAGACAAGAACATCAGCGGACTTTTCAGTTCGGATTCAACCCCAGTGACAGGATCCTTAAAGTGATTAAGGAGCTTGACGCCGAAGAAACTGTTCTTAGCGATTTCAAAGTCTTTGGTCCCATTACCGCTGACACGGGTGATCTGATTATAGAAATCAATCGGATCAACTTCTTCAATGCCGTCGAAGATATATCCCTTTTCCTGCAAAGACCGGAACATGCTCCCGAATGCTTCTTCGAGGTGATCAATGATCCTGTCCATGTCTTTCTTGTGCCAACCATCCACTAACTCAGGGGTAAAGCCACCACGTTCTTGGCGAAGCGGTTTGAGTACTTGCGGATCCATTAACTTCTCCTATCTAAACTATTTTTAAGAACTGCAATAAGGTCAGAACAGTTTTTGCATTACCCACGATGGAATTAATAAAACGGGTAATCCCACTTACATAATCATCGGCGCGGTATTCTTTCAGTTTCTCAATAGTCACCGTTTGTTTAAAATCACTGGTTGCTCTATTGATTTTCTCGACCCTGGTTTTACATTCCAGTTCATCGATTTTACTGGTTAGCTTTTTCTGCTCTGCTTTTAGATCGTTACATTCTTTCTTGATTTTGTCTTTCTCAGTAATAACCGAGAGTGTGTATTCTCCTGTAGAATGCTTTCTGGCATCCCGTTCTGTTGCGTGTAAATTAAACCCTAAGAGTTTCTTAGGATCCAGCAGTTCTTCGATTGGAATAAATTGTTTATGTTCTAGTCTCAGTCCACCGGCTAAGTATAGCCCGTCTTGTTGCTCCTCATCTTTAACAGGTAAAATAGAAGTCACGTTGCCGAACCCACTGGTCCACAACCGACCTACACGGTTTTCATTATCAATCAGTCTGGCAGAGAACAAGGTACGAATACCTTTATTAGTATAGTTGTCTGCTTCGTGATCAATTTCTTCCAGATCTTTGACAACACGGTCTTTGATATAACCCAGTGGATTGTCACCATGCGTCTTCTCAACCATATTCATGGTCTCGCGGATGGTAATCCCCAACAGGTTAGATTTATGCACTGTCCTGTGATCCAGGAAGTCAAAGCTCATCTCAATTTGAACAGTCATTTTAGTCTGATCACACTGAGGGGTGAAAGGCGTAACACGACCTCTCATTTTTTCAATATTTTCTTTAAAGGCAATTAGAAATTGTTTATCGCATTCTAATTGGGAATCCGTACTCGGAATATTAACACGGCGGGGATCAACCAATCGTGTTACCCGCACAATGACTTTCCCGCGATCTTCCAATCGTTCAGGTCGGCCATCTTGTTTCAGGATCTCCATCTCAATACCCAACCGATCTGTGATAACCACATCTTGGTTAGTATAGTTGAAATATTCGATACCCTCGACAATAGGTGCACTCCGAGACGGCGTCCAGTTTTCACCAGATACTGTACTCATATAACTCCTAATCTATTTCTTGCAAGAAATAACTTCCGTACTACTGTTCACAAGGATAATATCTGCCTAAAAATGTTTAAGGATGAAATTTATATAAACAGCAAAAACCCCCTTCCCCAGCCGCAGCCAGGGAAGGAGGAAATTTGTTTAAAGCTTAATCGCCAGGGAGATGTTCTATTATGGAACGTCTACGGCTACTTCCTGAGCGTCGCTGGTATCCGTTTTAGGGATAGTCACAACTGGACCGCCTGCAATCTGCAGTTTGTTCACGCGAGTGATCAGACCTTCTTCACCCAGCAGAGATGCGATATCTTCAACAACAACGCGACCCACAACTGGGCACAGGCTGTGATGCTGATAAGCAGGCTGAGTGATGATCATGCGGTACTGACGATCAGACTGTTGTACCTGACCTTCGATGACCAGCAGTTCTTTGGTCACGTTGATACCGATACCACCGAAGATGTCAACAACGCCATCTTTGGTCTGTGAAGTCGGAACAACCCACATACGACCAACTTCTGAGTCGATGTTAGTTTCCACGATGTGGAACTTGATGTTCTGACCGAAGGTACGGTAGTCACCCTGAGTCATCAGGAACGGAGCCAGTGATGCGTGAGCCACAACGGTGTACTCTTCATCACGACCATCCAGCTCTTTCAGCGCAGAGATGTTGGAGTTGATACGCAGTGCAGTGATCAGATCCCACAGTTTGTTAACCAGAACTGCTTCGATGTTCTCACGGGTATTTTTGGATTCCAGAGTAGACACTTCGTTAACCAGGTTAACGGTGGCTTCCAGACCTACGGTACCCAGGAAGTGCTGACCTGGCAGGATAGAGGCTGAGTCATCGTTGATGTTAACGATTTTCATACCGTTGTTGTCGTGGATGTAATCGAAGTGCGCGTTGGCAGCTTTGAATGCATCGTGAGACATGTTACGGGTTACCATCACATCCATCTGCTTAACCATCATTGCCAGCACGCCAGCGTTGTTATCCTGATCAAGCATTGGATACTTGATAGAGATCGGCTGACGACGGTTGATGTTGTAAGACTTCATGTTGCTTGCATAAACAACAGTAGTACCGTAACGGCTACGGTTCACGTTGTTATGGTTCATGGTCAGATAAACACCATCGATTTCGCCATCGAAGTCTGCAGCGTTGATCAGCGCAGTGGTGGTATCTGGCATGCCAGCAGTTCCCGGAGTCAGACGGTTACCATCAGCGTCGATCACGTAAGCGATAGATACTGGTGAAACAGTTGGTGACCAGGTACGGGTAGAGCGGCTGTAAGTCGCAGTCAGTTCGAACTGAAGGAAGACTTTCAGACCAGCGTCAGTCAGTGATTTGAACAGAGTGGTAGATTTACCATCTTTGTCTTTCAGGTTGCTGACATTCAGGCCATTGATCGGGAAGTTGATCTGACGTTTTTCTTCTGATGTAACACCAGTAGAAGGACGCGCAGCCACGTTAGACATGGTGCTGGTATCAACTACGAAGAAACCGCTACCGTCTTTGGTGGTGATCTTCAGCAGAAGCTTGTTCAGCTTGATAGAAGATGCTTCGATCTCATCGTTGTTCTCGAACGCAGGAGAACCTGGAGCGCGGCACAGAGACAGCAGGTTGTTAATTTTCTTAACAGCCAGGAAGTTAGTCTGGTGCGCCTGACGACCCAGCAGGTCACCGTCGTCATAAGAGACAGGCCATGGAGCCCAATCAGCAGATGGAACGAATGAAGCAGCGTTAGGATCCTGGGCGTTCTCTGGGAGAACAGGAACCAGCTTCAGATCGTCGCCTGGATTGAATTTGGAATCAGACAGGACAGATGCGATAGGACGCATTTGTTCCCATGCTTCGTTTGCGTTGCCTGAAGAGTTGTACGCACCAACACCAGCGATGTCGATTGGAATAACCAGCGCTTCTTCGGTGTACGGCAGTACGATAGTTGGGTACAGTGCTTCAGCAGCTGCCCACTGTTTGTTACCACGGGCGTTCAGATCCAGGGTAGCAGCCTTCATACGGGCCACGCCACCTTGTTCTAACTGCATGGAGAACGATTCCATACCGCCGTGTTTGATCATGTCTTTCAGGGCATTGGCGCGATTGTTGAAATCGCCGTCGTGCTCAACCTGAGATGCAACTGCGCGCTTCTGGTTATGGTTCATCAGACCATCCAGTTGAGCGATACCGGCGCTAAAGCTCTCGTTACCAACGATTGACTTCAGTGAGCCATCGGAATGAGAAGCATTGCCAACTGCCATTGCGTTGATCAGTACTTTAAGATCTTGTCCACTTTTTGCAGTGGAGAAGCTGAAACCTGGAGTTTGTTCCATCGTTAATACCCTTTACGAAAAAGCTTTGAAAACAAATATATTTGTTCGCGGTTACAATGTTTACGCATAAGATAGCTCTTATCTATAGCGCATCCCAACAATTCCACACAGTATTACTGCGCGACTTTCTGAATTACAAAACCCAAATCAATGAACTTTCTTTGAGCAACCGTTTTCGTGAGTTCTTTATTATCACGGAAATACGATTCGAAAACATTATAAGCCGACAGTAATGCTTGATAAAGAGAACTGGCCAGATCCCCTTGAACGTTCGTGAACATTGAATTGTTCACAGTATTATTACTGTTAAGTATGAAAAGTTTGCCGTTGAAGATATGGTAGTAGAAAAAGTTACCTAAATGAATACTAGGATCAGCATTTAATACTTCATCATATTTTGCCTTATAAACTACTCCCTTACGATTGATGTCACCGATTGTAATATCACTGACATAATCATAGGTTGTAGTCTTAAACCCACAATATTGCTTTTCCACGGCACGCTGGAACTTTAACCAGTCCAACAGATCCTCGTCAGCAACCGCGGGGAACTTGGGGAGATAAGGCAATTGAGACAATTCAAGTTTATGAGAATTTAGAAGTTGAAGGTGATGCTCTTGTAAGAAGTACACCTCTAATTTCTTATCACCCGATTTATACAACATACGAATTAACCTTTTAAAGTTTCAATGAGGAGCTGTACATGAATAACCTTATTCGTCTTGTTAAACTCACCAGTGCAATCTATCAAGCGTGGCGTTTAAAAGACGTAGATCTCATGGACGAGATTCTGTTGCTGGCCGAAGAGGTACCCAACAGCAAAGAAAGTTTGGTTTACCAAGACAAGAAGACCGAAGCAAGATTGCGTCGCCTGCTGTCATGGATCAGAGAGCAACCGGAAGACTCTAACATCATAACATCACTAATGTCTCCGAAGATTGCAGAGATTGTCATGTTGTCGCCTGAATTGGAAAAGGTTTTAAATGAAGCCTTTAACAATGACCTGGCTGTTGAAGACTCTCGTCAGTTTGTTTTTCAGATCACCAAAGAACTGCGTGACAATGATACCAGCAGCAAATTCAATACCCAATTCAAAACCATGGTTCGTCCTTTCCTCTTTGAAGATGAAAAAGATTTGACCAAAGATGATTGGCTAAAGATCAGTGAACTGATTAATGGCAAAATCACTGACATGAATGAAAGTACCTTTGACAAAGCTGTTGTCGAAGCAACCGGTTCAGATGATCCCAATACCCTGATCGAAGTGATCAATCAATTGAAGATTGAAACCTCAGCAGAAGGTATTATTAAAACGGGCTTAGCCGGTTTAAATGAAGCCCTGTTCCCTGACCTGGGTATCCGCCGTGGTTTAATGTACATGATCGAGGCATTGACTAACCGCGGTAAGTCTTTTGGTCTGGGTCACCTGTTAGCGTCTGTACCGCTCTATAACAAGCCGTTGTTGCGTAACAAGGCTAAGATCCCAACTGTGCTGTTAATGTCAGCAGAAGACTCTCTGGGCTTAATCTTCAAACGCATGTACGAACTGTTTGTTACTGCGAAGACTGGTGTGAAACCAGATTTCTTTGAAGCGACCACAGAAGAAGTGGTTAACGTCATCATCAGTACCTTCCATGATAATGGTTGGGCCTTTAAATTCTACCGTGTTAACCCAAGCCATGATAACATCTATGAAATCATGCAGCGTGTTCGCACCCTTGAACTGAAAGGTCATGAAATCATTGTGGCAGCGTATGACTACCTGGCCATGGCCGACTTGACAGGTTGTACGGGTGAATCTCGTTCTGACAAACTGCAGAACCTGTATAACCGTGCACGTAACTTCTTCACTTCCCGTGGCGCTGCGTTCTTAACGCCGCATCAGTTAAACCCAGAAGCCAAGAAGTTTATTCGTGAACAAGATGATGATTCTGAAATTTACTTTATCCGGGATGTTGGCGGTAAGTCGATGACAGAAGGTTCTACTAAGTTAACGAACGAAGTAGATGTCGTCATTGGGTTCCACGTAGCCAAACTCCAGAACAACGAGTGTTGGTTCACAGGTTACGTCGGCAAGAAACGTGGAGAGGGCGCAAAAGAATCTGATCGGTTCTTCATCTACCCGTTACATGAAACAAACGGTTTAGTTCACGATGTAAACTTTGAAAAGAAAACATTCCGTAAATCTCTGCAACATAGAAGTGAAGCAATGGGTGGTGGTACTGACTTTGACGACATGGCAGCATAATAACTAATTGCATAACTACCTCTACTCCTTCACGGAGTAGAGGTAGACACTATGATGTTTGTTTATCAGTATATCGGTCTTGTGCTTTCAGGAAGATCGTTAAGATAGTCGTCCGTTTCAAGATCGGCCTGACATCACTGGTTACAGGAATGTAGTCATTACGGTAACCCAACAACACTCCACGACGGACATAAACAGTATCGTCATCGTAGAAGTATTGGTAAGTTAATGGATGACCTGGTTCCAAATATCCAGTGTCACCATTACGCCACTCAACCTGCAGTATCTCACCTTGGTTACGTGCATTCTCAGAAAGACTCACCATGATGTTACCTGTTGGGTTAGGGTTGATAGGAATCCATTCCTCCCCATCCCGGCGGTCACTGAGCTTATACTCCTGCATGGAGTCAGCACGCGTTGTAAGCGCTCTACCGGCGTTATAGTGATACCCTGTGTCACCAGCAATCGCATCACCCATAATCAAACGTTGCCCCACACCTTCGTTCTGCTTACGGATATCAGCATGGTCAGTATGATCACCCTTACCGGTTAAGATAATGGTCAGCGCCGTAGGGGTAACGTAAAACGTACTGTTAAGATCAGGAATCTTGTTCTGTGGAACACGAATCAAGTTAAGCGGACGTGGATGGGTCTTTACTCGTTCGGTGTTATACAGCGGATAGATCCACCAATGGTTTTGTTTATAGAACGACCCTAGTCCTTTAGAATACACGCCGTGTTCATTGTGCTTCTGTAGGAACTGCGGGACATCTTTTAAACGGGTTCCACTGGGAAAGATGATCTGGCGATAATTGTTAACGTTATCAACCGGTTCATACAACTCAAGCCCCTGATACTTATCGTAGCCCGTTAGCCCAATTGCTTGCGTTCCCTGTTCCATTATCGTCATCAAGGCATCTCGCACATTTGCCATCAAATAGATATTGGAAACCGGAATGTTCCTGATTTTAGCATACCCTTTGTCGATAAGCTGAAATTCATAGGGAACCAAATTGGTGGTATTCAGGGCATCGGTTTTATTAGCAATGGTGCTGTTTGACTCTGCGTGGACATCCTTATCCGTCAGAGGAACAGCCACATACTCTTTCATTACCCGATCGGTACTTGAACTGATAATCACCTGACACGTCAGTGCATCACGGTATTTCACTAACTGATCAAAATAGATTCCCGGCTGTAAACGAGCACGTATCTGAATAAGCTCAGAACGCGCATCGATAAAGTCTGCCCGGTTCATCATCCGTTCCACACCTAACGCTGTGTACTGCCCTGTGGGCGTAATAAACACCGCGGTGATACTAACGGACTCGGCTATCTTGTTAGAGAGTGTGGCCGTGAGCTGTGCTTGTTTTAAGACCGTTGCGATTTGACTGGAGATCACATTCCACCCCCGCCGAACCCTTTCAAGAAGTTCAAGGTATCTGAACCCAGGTCCGTTGAATAATCCTTATACCCTATTGACGATTTGTATTCGTCCAGGTAGGAGATGTACGAAATCGGCTCATCGAAGTCGGCACCGAACATCATCTTACCGCGCAGGATATCTAACAAGGTGGCATTCTTGAGATCCGGAACATGCAATGTCCGGTTGATCTTTTCATGATGATAATGGGAATAGGCCGTAAAAAGATAACGCCCCAATTTCTCCATCAGCTCCAGCTCTTTGATCTCTGGTGTGCGAAGGTACCCACCGTTGTGTTTGATCTCGACCCAGTGTTTGATCCAATCTTGAATAGCATTAAACAAAAGCGGAATATCCTGCCGGGCATTTCGAAATCCAATAGTGAATCCTTCCCCAGTGAGTGCCACTGCACGCAGTATGAATGCCGTTGTGTACGGACGCTCACTGGTTTGGGTAATGGACTCAAATCCATTAATTGGTGGGTTCTCTTGGTAGTGTTGTAGCTGCTTGGTACTCAAGAAAGACGCTAATGGAAGTGTGACCACGAAAGTACGGTAAGTGAAAAGCTGATGCAGTCGAATCAGCTCTTTTCTTAAAAACATATAACGTTCAGTGTTCATAATAACCCTTAAGTGAAATCGCTTGTGGTTATCAATGCCGTCCTGATCGCTAATAAATAAATCCCACCCATATACAGCTTGTTGACGTCATCCAAGATCCAGTAACCATCCAGGACATCTAAGAGCCCTTTCTTGTCAACGATCTTGTCACGGAACATCCGCCAGATAAACTGCTGTGTTTCGGTACCTTCTCCTTTGAAGAAGTCTGAACCAAAGAAGTACGTCCAAGGAATACCCTCTACAGGACGGCGTGGCATGCCCGCTGTTGGTGCAGGAACTAACGCACCACTGAACTGATAGGGAGCCACTTGAGCACCTTCTTTATGAATCGTAATTGCACGGTCCATTTTGGAGAAGAAGATACCACCGTAGAAACGGGTATTGAGCATGGATGAACGGTAGTGGGTATAGAAGTCATTAACATACCGTTCTGGGTGAGAGAAATCATTGCGATAGAACATATCCCAAACAGTCATGGGCTCCTGCATGCGAGTACCGCTGACCCAATACTGAACATTAAGCGTTCGTATCTTATTACGGGGCGCAATCTCATTAGCCGGAATCACGTAGCTCAGGAATTTAGCAAGATAGGGATCATACAACCGATCGTTGGCTTCGTTAGGAATTATGACGGTGTCTTCTTCTGCGTAATAATGGCGAGACAGAAGGTCGTCCATAATCGCAAACTTGGCGTCATACAACTTCTTGTTCATTTCATAATCGTCAACCGTTAAAACTGCGTTACCGCCATTAACCGCTGAGTCTTTAGAATAGAACAAGGTTTTGACTGTTTTGGTATCCAGGTTAGTCTGGATAGCTTGAGTCATGACCGCTTCAAGTGTGGCTTCGATATAGTAAACTTTATCGGCTTGAATGGTTCGGAGTTCAGGCTGTTCAGTGATGGTATACAATCCTGCTTTGCCACCACCGATATCTTTAATGAACAGATCGCCTTTAGCCGGTACCAAGTCAAACAACACATACCCTGTTAGCTGATGTGTCGACTGACCGGTCTCAGGGAGAAAGTTGTAGTTCCCATTGCCATTATCAACTTTAATAATCATGTTGTTGATACGAATATAAGACTGATAAGTCTCAATACTCTCTGGTTGGAAACTGATCTGTTCGCTACTGTGCCCTAAGTACTGACGGTAGTAGATTGTGCGTGTGGGCGTACCCGGTACCATTGAGAGAAGGCTTGTCTGGGGAACATAGCGAGACTCAATAATCTCGCTTTTGTATTCCTCAGGTAAAGCGCGTACTTCCTCAACTGGTGGCTTGGTCCCACCGATAGAAGTCTGAGCCATTTAACTTACCTGTATTTTTTAATTGAAGATAACGTTGATAAGAATCGGAGTTCTTCGCCACAATCAAGGAGTACAACATTCCATACGGCATGTAGAACCCACGTTGTGGTCCATCTCCCACGTCAATACCATCGTAAACGTCCTCCCAATCACTCCACCCATTATCACCCCAGTTATCGGGAAGTGGGTATTGTGGGAACAGAATGCCAATTAACCACTTGCCGTAGTCGGGGTCATTCAGCAGATCTTCGACACACTCGTCATCGTACAAGCGCAATGCGTAGTCGAGTGAGAACACTACCCGATAGCAGTTACTCATTTTTGGCTTGCGCAACAGAACCAGGTCACCGTTCTCCTGAAGTACAATCTGAGACGGCAATACTTCTTCTGCATTCTGACCGTCATCTGAGTAGACTTTGATGTTCATCGGATTTCGGTGACGAGTGGTGACTTTGTCATGGTACTTAATCAGATATTTGATGAACGTGGCATTCCAGGTGAATCCCTGAATGTCTGTCATGTTCAACAGGACCTGGGTTTCCGTGTTCTCGACATTCACCAATACCTGCAACTGCGGGCTAAGCCAATAGACTGGGTCTGGACGCCAGTTGTCCTGAGATGGAAGAACGTGATAGAACGGTGCTTGATTCTTCTGGTAGTCCCACACTTTATGGGCAGCAGCAGACTCAAAGAAACGACGCGCTACATATTCCTCTTTGTTATTCTCGAAGACATCAGGAATATAATCCGGTGGCATCGGTTGCTGATAAACCTGAATAGGGTAGTTCATTACCCACTCAGACATCTCAGACCAGTAGAACCAATAACGGAAGCTCACTTCGAACTTACCGATATACGAACCTTGGTTAACAAACGCCATGTTCGGGTTTTCCATGTTAACGCCAATATCCGCCATTTGCTGTTTAAACACAAACACCGGAGCTTTATATGCAACGTTACGCAGAATACCAACCGGAACTGTCGAGCACTCTTCCATCCAGTCAATGAAGTTTTTATCTTGAGCAACCACACCGGCTCTCTGTAACCGGGTCATGATTTCCTGGAAACATTCGAGCTGAGGATAAGTGGTTGGGAAATGGGTATCCACATTGAACAAGACGTTCTGATGGGGTGAGAACGTTCCCCGACGTAAATTGGTCAAGTAACGTTCTGCGGTTACGCGATCTTTAAAGTAGGCATTCACAGTCACGTTATAGCGACGGGTAATGAACTTAGGGATGATCGTCGATTTGGTATTGGGTTCGTACCACAGCGGTGGGTTAGACAAGTTTCCACTGTAAGCATCTAACTCATCGTTGTACCCTGACTCCACACGTTCTAATTCAACAAAAAGTTTGTTGTCGTAACCCAAATCTACACCCAGGTCAGAACCCCTTTTATCGCTACCTTCTCCTCCTAAGAGTTTAGAGACTTCAGATTCACCATTAAAGAGGATGCGTTGATCAACACTGATGTTGAAATACTTGAGCATCTTTTCCAGTGAAGCTAATACAGCTGGACGGGTTCCAATTCTGTATGTCTCAAAAGAAGGAATTCTTACACTAAGCATATTTATTCCTCTCTAGAACAATCATAACATCAAACCCTCTTACCCCAATTAAGGAGTAAGAGAGCTTAATAATTTAAATGAGTTCTGTACTATCCAATTTCTATCTCCACTTCTTCTGGATTATTACCTTCGGTAGAGGAATAAGGATCCTCACTCTGTTCGGTGTTATTATAATCCCCTTCCCCACTCACCGGATTCTCCGCACTGCTATCAGTATCTCCATCTGTTAACCCTTTCGAGTTATCAGACGTACTATCACTTACACCATTATTTTTTAATGAAATGATATAACGAATCTGGAAGAGTTCCTGATTAGAGATAATGACAACGACATCAGAGAGACCGTCTGAATACTTCTCTACCACACGCGCACCGGTTAGCAATGATTTACATTGTGCCAGTGTACTCGCATCAACCTCGGTACTAAACCGATTAATGATGGCAGTAATGAATTCCAACGAGAGTGTGTTCTTGACAAACTTAGGTTCGGTAATAGATGCGATCGAACCCATAAGGAAGTTACGGAATTTTAACTTATTTAATCCAGCGGCGATATCTACATTGGTGATATCCCGTTTAATACCGAGACCAATGCCTGTAAGCGCTTCCAGAACGATGTAGCAACGAATAACACCTTTATAGCCGTAACTGTTAGCCGAGATCGGTAACTCAATATACTGAGCCACTGAGGACGGATTTAAGACACTGGTGTCGTAATAGTCTACCCCGCGCACTAAACCCAATCCGTAGATCTCACTCACTAAGTCATAAAGGTCATTCATTGTCACCGACTGCGGTACAGTGATAGTTGGGATCTTGGAGAAATACTCACCGATATCAACTTTCTTTAATTCAAAGAACGTCTTCAGTGACCCCTTGATCCCTTCTATCCGAGTAACGTCAGCATTAAGGGAATAGATCTGATAGATCGCATACCCTTCTGGTAAACGCGAGGCAATGTCGTCTTTAAAGTTATACGACATCGTTACCCCTTGAAGTTAGATTTAGCTGGTTTCTCTTTTACCGTTTTTGCCATTTTAGAAACAGCGTTCAGTGCACCCACGATTTTATTCTGCATCCCGCCGATGATACGTGCTTTCTTTGTTTCATCTTTGGCTTCATCGCTGGCGTCTTTATTCTCTTCCTTGATACCGGCTTTAACTTCCGGTGTATCATCTTCTTCCGGGGCTTTCAGATTGCGCAGTTTGTTTGCCGCCTGCTGTGCATTACTCAACACCTTCCGCAGTGAACCACCCACCGATTGCAATCCCTGGTTTGAACTTGACTGAATCTCAGCATAGACTGTACGAAGTTTAGCGACAGTATCGCAACCCTTGACTTTTTCAGCGGCAGTACGGATCTTGTCCATTGCGCCACCCAAGTCACGGTTCTCATCTTTGATTTCATTATACTCGGCACCGCCTTCCAGTGCTTTGATGATGTTATCAGGATTGCGTAACGGGGAGTCATCAGGGATCGGCGTGTTCCCTTCCATCTCGTTCAGGGCAGCAATAGCACTTTCTGCTTTCTCAGCCGCATCGTTAGCGTTTTTCTGAGCATCACCGAAGAAGTACGTGCTGATACGTTTCAACATGTCTGTGATGTTGTTGTAAAGCCGTTGAGCCACTTCTTTAATGCTGTCAGACAACTTAGCCTCGGTGCCGGCAACCTGACCCACATCGAAATGCAGACAATAAAACGATTCGTTACCACTGAGATTGCGGAACCCATCGCGGGTTGCGGTCGATAAAGAAACATACCCATCGAACATCCAATTAAGGTGATCGAACTCAGCGTCTAATTCTGGATTAGACGGAACATCTAAAAAGGCATCGTCCTGCGTCATCTTAACACCCTATGAAACAATCATTACCGAACTGGAACATTTCATCTAACAGCTGTACACAGTTAAGTAAAACAATAAGCTGAGCTACTGAGAAATGTGAGAGATCGTCAGTTACCCACTTGTTAATAAGAATTAATGCATCATCAACAGCATTGGCTGCATCAATAAACGTTTGAGCGGTAACAGGGAAACGGGTACCGTCATTTGTATTTACTTTGTGATCATCAGGACACGTAAGAAGAGGATATTCCATGACACTGCGGTAAAGGTTGTCAGGTTTCTCAACTTCTAAAACTAATTGCATGGCTTCGTTATTCGACAGGTCCGTTTCACGAAGGTCAGCAGTCCAGAATTTGATTGCCTCAATTGGCGCAGTGAAATCGATCGTTGTCTCTGTGACATTATCACCAAAGCGAGGAATGGTAAATTCCTCTTCGATCTCAATAAGCTTCTTGAGAGCCATGTGGGCAGTCGACTCGGGTTCAAGCAACGAGTCACCTGACTCAACTTCAACCCCGCTGCGTTGCGCCTGAATGATCGTAAGGATCTGCTTCAGAAATAAATAGTTATCTTGATTCGAGATCATACCAGAACCTCAATAAACCCGGTGAGGTAATCATGCGTTGAGTTCACTGAAATAATCAGCTTCCCCTCAATAGTAACAAGATGTACTTCACGTAGGGTTAATTCATAAAAACCAAATGCTCGGCAAAATGTAAAGAAATCCCGCACACTGCCTTCATCGAAAGATGAAGCGGTGTTCAGTATGTTTGGGTCGGTCATGGTCAGGTTCGTTGAATATTTGTTATTCAATGTCGCTGCCGCGTCTTCATCAATTTGGTTCTGGGTAATAAACACACTCTTCTTATACAGTCGAATGTCAATTACCGATGGAAACAAATCAGCCAATTGGAATTTCTTCATCACTAGCCCTGACCTTGATAATCGTTCCACCAAAAGAACTTTATCGTCAGAGCTGGATTTTGCAAACACTAAGTGGTCAGGGGGTGTGTTAGTTTTAACATTATTCAAGGCGTCAAATGCCCCGATACCCAAACTCTTTAAATGAGTCAAGGTAAAGTTCATGGCATCGATGTTCATTTGTGTAATCCTGAATTAACGAAGTCCAACCCAACATCCATACTGGTCAACACGTACTGAAGGTTAACCGACATCAAGCGTTTGTTAAACCGGATTAACCAGTTAAGGTATGTGCGTTGATCCGATGTCATGGTGCCGTTGTTGCGTTCATGTGTCCGTGCTGATTTCTCAAACTCACGGTACAGTTGAGACACCGTACTTTGGTTAGAACGAATCTCTTTAATACACTTACGGACCGAACCCAATACCCCATCCATCATTGGACCGTTAGGTTCATATTCAGGTGACAGCAATTTCACGATCACACTGGATGACTGGAAATAGACACCAACCTTATTCAGGTTTTCGACATCGGGTTTGTCGATGACTAACTGACGACCACCAGGAAGAATCTTTGAAATAAAGTTATCCCCTTTATCCGTCATCCCCATCTGGGTTTTGACGATATCAACGGTCTTATCAATTTGGCGCTGTAAATCAAATCCCTCCCCGGTAGAATCGCTGATCAGCCGTGTTAACTGCTGATACGCCTTCACGGTATCTTTGTAGTAGTCGGTCACGTTGTTTAACGAACCCACCACCCAGTTCCCGTCGAGAGAGATTGTGAGTGGATCCATAACACGGCGAATTGTTGCCGGGTATTTAACCGGTGTGGAGGAAATACCTTCACGCTTACGGTTAGTGGAAACACGAAACTCACGATTGTCCAAACGCGCAATACGGTTGTTAACCAGGTTCAATAAGAAGTCAACAGCGTCCTTGGCTAACTGTACCAGGAAACTAATAACACTCTTAACTTTATTTGCTGCTTCTAAACCGCCCACAATCAACCCTACTCGTTCTTCTTCAAGATTGGGTAACGTGATAGCACCGGCGGTAATAAAACGTTGTATGACGCTTTCAAGGCCATCTACAGCAGCTTTGTCTTCATCTTTAACATTATCTTTCTTAACGTCCACTTTCTCATTAAGAAAGAAGTTCATTCGCCCCTCATAAGGTTCCATGCGCTCCCCGTAAATATAGTCGGTAGAGTCAACGGGTTCCTTAGGGCTTGGAATCAATTTTTGAGACATAATAAACTCCTAGTGAGATCATAGCATTCAAACAAACAACAAAAGGAACAAGGAGCCGAAGCCCCTTGTTCCGAATGTTATTCAAACGCTATTACTTAGCGCCTTCTGCTTTAGGAGCAGAACCGCCCAGGTGTGCCTTAACGAAGGCCAGCTGTGCTTCCAGGATATCAGCACCCAGGTTGGTCGCAGCGCGCGCGTATTTCAGAGCGGCGGTGTGAGCACCTTTAACGGCACCGACAGTAGACTTGACTTCTTTCTTGTCGTCGTCTGAACGATCAGCTTTAGGAGCCTGGTTCTTCTCGATCGCACCGATCGCTTTATCGCGCTGAGTGGTCAGAGCATTTTTATCCAGTTTGGCGTTGTGTAGTTTGTCCGCATCAGACGCTACGCTGTTAACCAGAGACAGCAGAACAGATTTCTCCAGTTTGCCACCTTTACCAGCTTCACCCAGTTTCACAGAAACAGAGGCTTTACCCAGACCGCCATCGCGTACTGGTGCAACGATTTCCACAGTTGCGTTTGAACCAACTTTGACAACCAGTTTTTCGGTGTCATCAGTTTTGCCTTCGATGGTTTTAGAACCAGCGGCACCAAACGCATCAGCAACAGCGTGAGCTGCTTGAGCAGAGTCGCCTTCACGAGCCAGACCCAGACCACCCAGTTCAGAGAACGCTTTACCCTGTACCGCGATCAGAGCAGAGATAGCTTTAGAGCTACCGTTAGCTTCCAGCAGCGCAGAAGACTTAGGCAGAGAGATCTCGCCATCTTTCACGGTACCGGCGTTAACTGCGGCTTTCAGATTACCAGCTTTTGCTTTCAGACCTTTCAGTTTGTTGAACAGACCAACAAACATTGCGATGAAGCTGTTGTACAGATCAACGAAGAATTTCTTGATCGCGCCAACGGCTTTGCCAGCAGTCTCTTTGAAAGACTCAACGCCAGCGTATGCATTCAGGCTTGCAGTAGAGGCATCGGCATAAGACTCGGCACCCTGGACTTCAACCGGCTGACCAAACTTGGCAGAGATTTTTGCAGCACGAGCGAAACGGTGCGCAAACAGTTCAGCGTTGAAAGGAGTTGCGCCTGACAGCATAGATTCCATGCCACCGACTTCTTCTTCCAGCTCTTCAACTTTCTCTTCCAGAGCTTCGATCGCAGTTTCGTGCGACGCGATGTCTTTGTCGTGCTCAGCGATATCGCGTTCAGCATCGGCAATTTCTTTATCGACGATCGCTTCTGCTGCTTCTTCAGCGGTAGCAATGATGGTAGTTTCAGACAGATCAGCGTTTTCTTGGCCGGCAACGCTTGCAAAGATATCTTTAAGAGACATAATGGTAATTACCTTTTTCTATAGAAAATGTTAAAACGATTTAATTAAATTGTTTACTTAAGTAGGACGATAAAGTGTCCACATAATCGTCCAGGTAGATCATGAGCTGTGGAAGAAACCCTGAGTACAAAGAGAACACCTTCGTGTTGCCTTCCAAGCGAGAACGCATATCCGTGAGCAGACTCGCAGACAGAGTTCCTTTCAAAGTATCTAAATGGGCAAAAGACTTACCCAGCACAGTATTGAATTTCTTTGTGTAACTTTCGTACTGGTTAAGGGCCTTCACAACATATTGATACGTTTCTACCAATTTGGTTAACTTCGTCAAAATGGTTTTGACGTCGTCTTTCGCAAAAGATTCAGTGGTTTCTTCAGCAGGGGTACTGAAGTTCACGATACTGGTTTTGTGAGAACGCTCATCAAACCAAATCATTTTACCGCCAGGTAACATCACAGAAGAGACGGAATCTTTCATCTTGCTGTCAGGTAGTTTAAACTCAGGATACTTAAGCGCATCCATTCCGTTTAACACAGAGACTGCGTCATCCGTAGTCTCAACTGAAGCAATACGTTCCAGGTAACTCAGTTCTTTACTTGAGTAAACCTCAACGTCCTGTAAAAAGGATTTAAGTAAATCCATTGTCTTTTGAAGATCATTCAGTCCATCAAGGATATCGGCCGGATTTCCATCACGAGTGACTTTCTTCAAAAGCGCAGTGTTAAAGGTTAATTCTTCCTTCAAAGTTTCTTTACTTAAACGGTGGTGGGTGTGTGCGATAAACATACGACGCGTGCCGATAGTTTTCACAATCCCACTCACAGCAGCTTTGGTAGCCTGAGAGATCGCATTAACTGACGTTTCTCCTGCCGCTGACCCGGCTTGTTTAAGTTTCCCAAGAACATCCGTGAAGAAGGATTCTGCCCCATCAACACGGATATCCTGAAGGATCAAACCTTGAAGAGAGTCACGCAACTCACTTCTATTCGACATTGTAGCACTCCAGATGCAAGCTCAACATCGTGATCAAATGACTGACCAATACGATTAACATATTGGAAACCTGGGTTTTAAAGTGGTTGACGTCGTATTGATAGTCAGCCGTGATCAGCCCATACTGATAAGCCCGGTCCTGTCCTGAGTTACTCTGACGCAGTGTAGATAATACATCTTTCACATCGTCGGGATTAAAGTTAACAGGGTCAGATTCCTGGTTCATTGATTTCAGTTTATCAATGATGGATTGAATCACATCACGGATAATAAAGATCTGAGTCAACGAGAGAACCTTAACAGTGGCTTTACCAGAACGCTCGGCACCATCTTTAACAACCCGGTACCCCGTCATTGAAAGAGAGTCGGCATACAGGGTATTATCTTGCGGAACGATAACGTTGTCCTTCACCCAAGCAGGCGAAAGCGTGATACCCTGGAATACCACCCCATCCAACATCCCGAAAGTCTGCTTAGCAAACAACATGTCGGAATTGTCATCAGGAAGTTTTGAACGTTGATTAAACAGCTTGGGGATCTGACGCTCAATGTCGGTAATGTCATTGTTCTTGTCATTACCGAAATAGCGAATCACAGAGTTCTTATACCGAACCTGTTCCATTTCCCACACCCGCAGACAAGAGGTGATGTAATTCACCTCACCTTGCAACTGTTTACCTAAATCCCCATTCAGGATGCGACCACCTTTAGAGATAGAACGCACAATAAGCTCGTTGAGCTCAACTTCAGTGCACCCTTCTCTAACTTGGTCCACTACATCCAGTAAAGCGTCTAATGACTCCAGACGCGTTTCCAGGACCTCTGTGGAGGTGGTTAACTCCAACCAACTGCGGTGGAAGTTTTCAACCAGCTGGTTTGCCCAACGTTTGATGTTTTTATAGGTTTCCCCTAACATTTCATGCAGAGCAACAGAACGGACTTTACGCCATTCAGCCGGAGTGATGTTAATCCCGAATGCTTCATTACCAGAGACGGAAACACCGTGTTTGCTGACCGAGAGGTTTGCATTTTGCATCACCAGGTCATCAACAGCGTTCGCCATCTCTGTGGTAATTTGATAATCTTCGCTGTTACTGAGTGTGTCCAACGCGGACTGCAACTCTTCCTTTACTTTCAGGTTAACACGAAAGTTATCAATCGCGGTCTTGGCTTCTTCAGTAAGCTTCGGCACGCTTTGAACAGAGGCAGGATTGATTGCTGCGGCTTTTAAATTACCGAGCAAACTACTTGTCATAGTAGATACCATCCATGCTTAAACAGAATTTAGCTGCAAGCTCAGGACCGATCAATGCCATCCAATCGTAGAAGTGACGTTCTTCGATAATGCTGAAGTCAACATCCTCGACCTGATACCGGTTTCGGTATTCCTGATGTTCGTCATAGATAATGGAGGTATGAATGACTTCGCCGTTACGGCTGATGTTGGAGATACGGTTAAAGTCGATCTTAATCTGACCGATAACCACAGAACCCGGCAGACGCCCGGCAATATAACCAACAATTTTTCTGGCCAGTTCTTTGCGTGCACCGCCGCCGTTACGGAAGTTAACAATCAACCAGTTACGGAAGCTTGCACCGATGTAACGACGAGTGATGCCAAAGATTTCAGAATGTGAACCGGCGTCATTCATTAACTGAAACTCATTCCAAGCTCCCAGGAAGGAGTTGATAATGCGTTCGTTGTTTTCCAGAATACCTGTGTCGAAGTTAGCAGGGACCAAACCGAATTTAAGATACTTAAACTCAGTCGCCATAACGCGCCTCGATTTGAGCAATCTTGCCCTGTTTCTTAATGATCTCATCCTGGTAGATTTCAATCTGACGATCCAGGCTTGGATCTTCGATACCAGAACGACGGTTGTTCAGACGAGCAATCTTCATGGCCAGCATGTCGATATCAGCATTGGCATCAACCAGTGACTTGATGTCTTTCTTCATGCGGCGCATACGCCACCAGAACAGCGGGTTCAGTTGGTGTGGAGCCAGATTACGTTGGACCGTAACAGCTTTGTCACCGACAGAGGCAGCAATAACTTCTTCTGACTGTGCGTCGTACGGTTCATCAGTCAGATCGTCGATCATGGTATCCAACGTCTTGATTGACTGAGAGAACTTAACCAGCAAATTAGAGAAGTACTTCGCCGTGTCATTAAAGAAGCCCAGGTCCACTTTCGTTAAGAAGGTGTTCATGTTAACTTCTTTGCCCGCTTCCGTGATCACGATATCCAGTACAATACCGGAATAGCGATTGAAGAAGTTAATGGCTTGAACGCTGTCCAGAATACCTTTCTCTTTAAAGGTAATGGTTTCCACGTCGTAGTTGTCGGTCTTGCTACGCGTGATGCGGTCTTTCAGTTTCGGCAGCCAAGCCAGCAGCTGGGTAATGGAGAAGTCCATTGTTTCCAGCAGGGTGCTGCGTGCATTGATGCGTTTCTTAACGTCGTTCTCAATACCTTTCAGTACGGCGTTACGCTGAACATAGGCTTCAGCCGCTGTGTAGTTATCTGCATTGTCGCGCAGCAACTTCAGGGTATCGCTCAGACCTCGCAGATAAACGATCTCTTTATCCATCGAAACGAGGACGTCGATTTTCGGGGTATCATTAATGATGATCATGGATTAACGTCCACCAAACAGTTTTGCCAAAGAAGCCAGATCCATTGATGTGTCTTTCTTAGCACTCACGGTGATCTGACGCTGAGTCCACTCTTCCGGTACGTTGTTGCCAGCGTAGTAGAATGTAAACAGACCTAATGCATCGTTAACAACAACGATGGTGTTAGCCATTACAGCTTTACGAATTTTGTTGATACCGCTGCCGTCGAAACGCACACCCAGTTCCAGCTCGATGTTGCGAGCAGTATCTGAGGACATGATGATGGTGTTAGCCTGGGTATTCATGCTAACGATACCTGTACGCAGAGCAGCCTGCAGGTTCTTACTTGCACGGTCGGTGACTTCGCTGTAATAACCAGACAGGTCATTTTTACGAATCTGGAACTCACGTTTGATCTCGTCTTCACCGGTCAGTAACTCAGGAGAAGTGATCTCGCCAGTGCGCGCCATCATGATACGTGCCAGCCAGCCATCCTGCGGACGAGCCGCTTCAAAGATCTTTTGAAGATCTGATGAAGTTACCGGGACCGGAGTCTGACGGAAAGTCAGTGGGAAAGTCAGTTGGGTGCCGTTGATGTTAACAGAGGCGTCAACAGTACGACCTACGGCCAGCGGTTTGTAATCTTGCAGGTCAGCGTATTGTTTACCGTTAATGGTAACAACATTCTGCAGCGGTTTGCCGGTTGGACCTTGTGCTTCCAGGCCAGCACGTTCTTTCATGCGCTCAGCCCGCAGAGCTGATTCGGATTTACCGAAAGACTCAGCACCTTGCAGTGAAAGGAAACCCGCACGACGAGGTTGAATACCATCGATCAGATCAGAAACTTTGATGCCGTCCACACTACCCTGCTGGGCGAAGTGAGAAAGAACATCATTGATGTCACGCAGGTTAATGACGGTCATCAGATCGGACATGTAATCTTGGTGGATCAGGGTGTCTTCAACAGCAACTAAAGGCGAGATCAGAGTTTTGGAAGCAGATTTAGCCAGACTACCAGTCTGGAGAACATTGTATGTCGCTGCCGCTCCATCAATGATTTTCTTAGCTTCGTCAACGCCTTTCTTACTTGCGCCAAATGAAGTTGCTACCTGAAGCAACGTGGCACCCAAGGAAAGAGCTTGAGGAATCATTACGTACTCCATTAAGGTTTATTTATGAGTTCAAATGAAAATGATTTTACAAATTATTCAGGGGAGAACCTACCTAATAGAGACGCGATATTTGACGCTTCTTTATTAGAGGGCGTTTCCCCAGGATGGTCATCGCCTTTAATTAACTCTTTAAGAGGGTTAAAGATCCTAGGTCAGGGACCGGCAATGATGCCGTTATCCGATAACACCATAGGATTGCCGTTTGTCACCAGACCGCAGCTAAACCTTACAGATGATAACATTAGTCGCTCTGAGAAGCTGGTGAGTTTGTACGGTGCGGGTCAAAACAGTATTGGTGCGTATATAAGAGGGATGTTGGATGAACGGTGGGCGGCCAGTAATGCTGGTAAGATTCTGGATAACCGCATGCCCTTCATTGTTCCCCTTACAACCTTTATTAAAACCTCTACGGGATTCAGTGATCTTCAGTTATCCATTGAAACTTCTGAACCTGGATTACGCAGCCAGGTCTACCAGCGGGTTGCCAGTAAGCTCGAAGAGAACGGGGTGTATAGCATTAACCAAACGTATTACAACCCCAAGCCTTCCGTTATTCAAGCACTGTTCCAGTACTGGGAAGACTATATTTCAGAAGTAGTTTCGGGAGACCGTCAGGTTACACCACGTGACTGGTACTTGATGGGTAACCGTATCGATTACGATTGCCGTATCTATCACCTGATCATGAACAAAGATGCCATGTTCCTGGAACACATCTTTGCGACGATACAGTCTATCCCAACTACCTATCCTGCAGGAGCTATTGCATCCATTGATACCACCCAGAACACCTTGCGTGGGGAAGGGCAAGATGACTTCACCGTTCAGTTCTCATCGGCGGGTCAACGGCAAGATGAGTTTGGATTGATTCAATCTTTCAATGAGCACAGTTTCCTTTATAACCCCGGTATCATGCCAAATGTCCGCAATAACAATTTTCGTGAGCTGTCTAACGAAGAGTACATTGCATACAGTGGTGGAGCATACCCTTTATTACTTCCGCGTTCTTATAAAGGACGCACCGGTATTAAATTAACATGGTGGGTTCCTAAAAATGAGTAGTAGCATGACCTTTGAAGAATTAAATAAAATCTCGAATAACCCCAGCCGTGTAATCGCTACGATCTTTAATAACATCGAGTCGACCTTTACCGCTGAACAAGGGACACTGAACTCGGCCGATCATCCATTTGCGTTTATGGTGGATTTGGTGACCGGGACACAATACGGATTCATCTCCCGTCTGGGTGATGTGGATGCAGGACAGTATCGTGTTCATGCCCGTAATATCGGTGACCTGTCCAAGACCATGAGCGACGCTGATTGGTACGGTGTGTATGGTGAGCCGAGTGGAACCACAGTGCGGTTTATTATCTCTGAAGAAGCTTTGGATGAGTTAGCAATTCGCTATACTGAAACCAGTGGCACATTGGATAATACTTACCGTAAGCTGGTCATTGCTCCCGATACACAGATCACTATTGCTGGGATTCCTTTCCTGTTGGAGAACCCGGTTGAGATTCGTGTGATGGATCACGGTGGCTACGAAGTTGTGTATGATAGTACTCGTCAGTCTAAACTGAATCCGCTGTCAACCAACACTCCCGACGTCACCTATCTGGATATCGACCGGTTACGTTATCTGGCAATCCATTTACCGATTCGTCAGTTGAAAGCAACGTTGATTCCCAACAAACCCATCAACGCCAATGCTGGCTTCCGTGAGACGATTGATTACAAAGACTCTATCTATGCGGTACGTGCGTTCCTGACACCCGATGGATCCACTACCCGCTCAGAGATGGCAGTTATTTATAACAATCAAAACTACGATCCTAACCAACCTACATTGGTGATTGATCTTAAAACAGAAACCACCTTTGAAGCATCGGTTCCTCCGGTTTATACTCAGAACGGCATTATTGGGTCTGCCCGTATCAATATCCTGGTCTACACTACCAAGGGTGAATTGTATCGAGATCTTTCAACGTTAACAGGTCAGTACTTCTCTTACGAGTTCTTTGACTACGCTAACGACAACGGCGCCTTGAACCAGTTTGAGAAACCGTTTGCTCGAATCAACACCGTGCTGGTTGATGCCCTGACTGCGATCACTGGTGGTCGTAATGCCATTGCCTTCCAGGACCTGAAGGACACATTGATCTACGGACACCGTCAGCGTCTGATCCCAATCAGTAACAACGACATTTCTCAGTTCCTCTTATATAACGGGTACTCTTCAGTTAAATCGATTGACTTGATTACTGACCGTTTGTACCGGGTAACGAAAGATCTGCCGATTCAGGATTCCAAACTGTATACCGACAGCAGCGTGGCAAGCTTTAACTCTGCAATGGGTGTAAACGTAGGATCCATTCTGACAAGCCTGGATGAAATTGTGGGTTCTGGTTGGGGTATTGACAACGGACTGCGTGTGACGTTGTTACAGCGTGCTGTATTCGATATCACGCAACAGACTCCGTATCTGGTACCGAAGATTCAGTATGAAATGCTGATGGCGTCAAGTAACCAGAACAAAATTGATACCATGGCGAAGAAGTCAATGGTGTACACGCCGTTTACTTACGTCTTTGATACTACCAAGAACCGGGCGGTAACACGTATCTATCGCACCAACCATCCATCTATTCGTTATCAGACTTTCCGGTTTGAGAATGCGACGTTGGGGTTACAGGTTTCTGTGGGGAACATCGATATTCAGTATACCGATGAAGGGTACACAATCACCATCGTTACGTCTTCTACTGATGCGTACAAAAACCTCAGTGATGACAACGTGGGACTGCAACTGTCATTTACACCGTCTGGTGTGACTTCTCCAATCACAATGCGGGCAGAACTAAAAGGCACGGATTCTGATAAAGAACGTCACTTCGTATTCAAGATTCCGAGTAACTTCGATATCACCGATGCTGACTTGATTGCACTGAAAGGATTCAATCAGTTTGGTCAGCCTGTGACAGCGGGAAGCTTTGTGGACTTACAGACCACGGCTAACTTCATCTTCACCCTGAGTGGGTCAGGCGTAAAACTGACGTCGGCTTCTGATATGAAGATCGATCAGTCGCTGTTCTCCAGTACCAACATCTCGATAATTGAGACCGAGTACGTGGTGGAGTTTGGTCGTAACCTGGGATCACTCTATACGCGTATTCGTCCGATGTTGGGTGAAGCGCAGTATGAGAAGTACGAAGCAAATGTACCGTCGATCTATGCCAACGATGAATACGAATATGAAACTGTCACTAATCCTGATGGAAGTACAATTCGTAAGCTGGTTCTTGTTGATGGTCTGCCTGTGATTAAGTACAAGGCTGGGACTCAAGTTATGACTGCTGACGGTAAACCAGTGTGGTTATTCTTGAAAGGTCAAACCAAGTACGATGATCAGGGTAATCCTGTTATGTTGGCTCCACGGAAAATGAAGTACTATTGGGACTTCGTTGGATTCGACTTCTCATACATGCTGTCTCAGGACGATTACGACAAGGCGTATATGGAAAGTACCGAAGCGTTCTTTGTGGATCAAGTTGTAGCACAGCTCGATAGTTTTAACAAGATCACACTGGATGAAACGAAGCTGGTCTTCAAACCGCGTTCAACCATGGGCTTCACGAAAACAGTTGTGAACGAAATGATTCAGCGTACTCTGAAGAACGATCTTACTTTTGCCGTGGTGTACATGTTGACTCAGAACGGTATGCGCAATCAGAATCTCAAAGATAACCTGAACACGTCTACCCACACTCTGATCAACACGACATTGTTGAAAGATACCGTCTCTCACAGTGATATCGTCAGTATCCTGAAAACCAATGGTGGATCAGAAGTCATTGACGTTCATCTTACTGTGATGGCCGGTGATTACGAAGTGGATGCAATCACTAACGTTGACACGACCAATGGATTCAGTGTGTCGAAGAACATTGAGCAGACTGCCGATAAATTCCTGACTATTAAGGAAGCGGTGGAAATTCAGTTCAAACGCCATTTGCCAGACTCTATCCTGTAAGCATGCATAACCCTCTACCCCTCCGAAAGGAAGGGTAGAGGAATTATGTTTGTTTAGAACTCGGTGAACGTATCGAGATATTCAACAAAAGACTTCAGTGAAGCAAGATTTTCATCGTTGTCCAGATGGTTGTAATCGTAAATGTGAGAAGACCATTTCATGATCATTTCATCATTATCGATTTTACCTACCAGAGTCGGAAGATCAGTTGTCAGGTAATCGATCCACTCATACGGCTCAACTTCGCACCACTGTTCGGTCTTGATAGAAACAGGAAGCTTGGTATGGAACACTGTCATCAGACGAGCCACTGCACGACGCAGATAAACCTGGCGCTCTACTTTATCAAGCAGTGTTGTTTCATCTAAACGACGTGAGGTGTCCAGAATGTATTCTGAAATAAGTTTCAACAGGGACAGTCGACCTTGTTTCAGTGCTTCGCCGTAACCTACAGTGATGGGATGGTTCTCAATAAAATGACGAGTATCGTAAGCGTTACTCATTGTCTTACTGGCAACCAGTCGAATCGCTAATTGATCACGCCCTTCAATCTGAGGAAGGTTAAACACTTCCCCAATGAATTCCAGGCAACCTTTCTTACAACGTGGTTCGTTTGTGAATGTCATCAGATATTCAAAGAACTTGTTGTATTTGGTTTGATCAATGTACAGGCGATCCAACACCGCAAAGATTTCTTCTTTTTGCATGTCAGTTAAATCCTGCTTTGAACACCCAATGATTTCAAGCCACCATTGATGCGTTCGATGATTTTAAAGTTCTTACGCAGGTCGCCAGTTTTAGCGCGGTAAGTATGAAGAGCAGTACCGATGTACGGGTGCTTCGCTAAGAACAATTCATCATAGCTGATGTTAGAGGTCGTATCGACACGTTGACCTTTGTCATTGTACACCGCCGCGATCTTGTTACCGTTTTCATTCAGTAACTCTTCTTCGGTGTTGATGATGGTCTGAATATCTTTGGTCAGATACGTCAGTAACAGCTTGTCAACGTTGGTTGACCACTTGACAATGTTAGCGATGCTACGGCGGATGTTCCCGCTGATGGTGATCAGCTGGTTCAGTGACCAGGTGTACTCGTTAATGGTCGAGCAGTAAGAGGTATATGACATTTTCAGAATAGCGGCTTTGTCAAATACATTATCGATCGATTCAATCAACTCGGCATCTTTCACTTCGATCACATCTTTCAGGAAGTTCAGCGTTGCGGCATCAAAAGGATGTGCCGCTTTCAGCATGATCTTGCCCATGCGTTCGGATACTTTCTTAACGCGTTCAAACTCATCCGCACTCACCCGCACAGGGATCGTTTTATCCAACACATCTTTATGTGAGGACAGGGTTTGTTTGAATGCCTTGTCAGCACCAATTGAGCCCAGATCAATATCGTACGCTTCATCAATCAACTTCGACAGTTCTTTACGAATCGGCGTCGGGTTGAGTTTAACTGCTACTTCTTCATCAAGCATTGCACGAAACTCAAGAACGTCAGCATTGCTGAATGTCTCTTGGTCCGCCCATGCAGCACGAAGCTTGGCAACAGCCTGCTGATAACGACCACGAGATTGTCGTGCATCAGTACCGGCATTCTTGATGATTGCGTCAATACCATCCAAACGCGTCTGCAGACTGGCGAGTGTATCCAACTGGTCAATGACTTTCTTATTGCGGTTATAGACAATAGAGAAAGCATCGCGTTGTGTCAGATCACCCGGTAACGCTTCGTAGAACTCAGCAACGTTCAGGTCAACTTTATCCGCCCCAATTAATGAAGAGAGTAAAGCAACCAGTGACTTCTTAACGTCATCGCTGTGTTCGGCCACAATGGCCAGCTCTTTCTCGGTCTTTTCAAAACCCAGTAGAGTACGGATACGTAACACAATCCAATCAATTACCGCTAACAAGAATTTCTTTGCCGCTTTGATAATGGCAATAAAGCCTTGCTTCAACGTAGACAGGAACGACTCGCCACCACGAACTGCATTCATGCGATCGTAATTCGGGATCATTCCTTCGCAACCGGAGATCATCAACACAGTGAACGCAGAAGGATGCAGGCGCTTATTGTTCAGATACTCACGACAGTTCGCCGCCAGGACATTTAATGATTCCTGACCAGTCACTTCATACGTTTCATCCAGAGAGATGTATTCCTGACCCTCTTTGCCTTTTACCACTGACACTTTATCAGTAGGGCTATGAGGACTGAGCTGAATAACAGTACTCAGATCAACGGAATCGTCATCAGTCGTTTTATTTTCTTCAGACATGATGACCTCTTATTAAGCAATGGCGTCAGTATTGGTGAACTGAGGAAGCTTATGACGTGCTTCATCGATCAGCGTTTGAACCAGGGCGCCGTAGCTGTCCAGATCGACATACTTCACGTCACCGGCTGCTTCAACCGTTGGGGTGATCTTCAGGATAACAACGTCACCGGTAATGGTCTCGTTGAAGACCTTTTTCAGGTTACGATAGACATCGCCCAGCTGAGCCAGAATCAAATTACCTTTATTGGGGGTAACATCATTCCAGTAAGCCAGAATCCAGCGAGCAAAAGCAAAGCGAGTTTCTTCGCTCATGTCAACAGCACCGGTAACGTTCAGCAGAGCTTTGGTATAAGCAGTTTGCACGATGTTGATCTGGACTTCTGGGTTAAGTACACCCAGGCCCAGCAGATCTTGCTTAAGTTTTACAATGTGAGCTAAATGACTCATGACACGTCCTTAAATGGCATCTTTATAAAGTGATAAGGTATGACCGACTAACTCATCGGTGTAATGTTCAAATTCTTGCGCCCGGAAATCATTACCATTGAAGATATAACCTACGGTACGCTGTACCCAGGTTCCTTCGAGGAAAGGTTTGGTATCATCAACGATCTTTTCCATCTCTTTTGCGTCTTTCAGCATCTGAGCTTTGGCTTTGGGATCAATCTCTTTGTGGCTGTTAATTTCAACAACAAAGTCACGAAGGATTGTTTTCACACGGCGATACTGGCTGTCATAGCTACCATTTCCATTCAAGAAACCGTTCAGATGACACAGGAACATGAAGATGCTGTTTACGCCGGCCAGGGTAGCGACGACAGGAGCGAAGGCAGCCGCAGCAGTGATACATAATGCCAATGACTGCAGTGACATGATTGCGCTGGCCTGACTGATAGGTAATGAAGCAAGTGCCGCAATCATTGATTTCGGGCAACCCATACGGGCAGCATAGAGATCAGCATAGATCTCCGAGGAGCGCTCTTGCGTTCCCAGTGATAACGTACGGCGTATATCACGTGTTCCGGTGGCCTTGTTAAAATAGACCACAAACTCATTACCGGTAAAATCAGCAATAGCGTCTTCATCCACTTTCTGACCAACTTCCAGTAACTTGAATGCTTCCTTAACCACTTCCACACGTTCTTTACCGTATAGTTTACCTTCAACAATCATTTTGATTGCGGAGGTAGATACGATCGGATCGACAACCGTACGGTACACATAGAGGAAGCCTGTGAAGATATGACCACACTCATGAGTAATAATGCCAGCCAATGCCTCGGCCATGGTGACTTTGGCACGCTCTAACACTTTGCGCTTCATGAAGGCATTCAGGTAGTCATTCAGGTACAGTGTAAATTTGATTTTACTAAAATCACCACCAACACGACCGGTCGATGTATCAACCCAACCTTTTAATACATCAGTTTTAAGACGTTTGAAAGTCTGACCGATACTGGAATCTTTGGCTGCAAAGAACTGTTCAACATTGCGGATGTTCAGCACATTACCGGGATTAATGTACCCAGCGTCAACACCAGCATTGGGAGTATGCTCAGGACTTAGCTCCATAAGAATACCGGTATGTTGCATGATCAATACTTCAAGCCCTTCTGGACCGTCTGAAGCGCGGTTAAAGAAGTACTGATTTCCTTCCTGAACAATCGAGTTTTCAAGTAACTTCGTGAGATCTTTAAACAGATCTCCTTTTTGGTAATCCATGAACTCTTGACCGTCGAACCGGAGTTCTTTTGATCTGTTCAGGAATTCAATACCGAGCATAGGGTAGTACTCCGGAGTAAATAAATAGGGCGGGTCAAATTATGTAGAAAATTTAACTCATGACGTCATAACATTCGGGTATAACATGACTGATAAAAACGAAAGTCCTATTGTTGGACGTGTGTGTAAGCATGCTTATCTGTCTTACAACAAAGCCAATCGAGATAACGATCTCTTGGTGGCAAAGATTACCAATGTTCATGAGGATGGAAGTCGTACTCATAAACTAGCACAGATTGAAAACTTTAAACGTGATTTCTACATTGTTAAAAAGAAACACCAGGGATTCAAAGATAAACGTGATTACATTGAAACCAATAAATGTGACAAGTTCTCCTCCAATGAATCGCGTCTTGCATTAAACATCAGTAAGATCTTGTTTGGTCGTCCTGATCGTAATGCACAGTTGTATGACTTGAAGAACAACCCCTATGTGTTTGGTTGTCAGGAAACCGTTCCGGTTGTATATAAGGAACGGTACTATAAGAAGTATCCCGACTATCAACCACAAGAAGCATTTGGGGTAGCCGCATACGACGTCGAAACCTACATCCTTGAAGACGGTGGCGTGGGCCCTGTTAACATGGCATCTACCACTCATGGTTCCCATGCGTTCTGGGCAGGTATTCGTTCTTATTTCCCAATCGAAGATCAGAAAGACGATAATATCATTCTGCGTAAGTTAAATGAGTGTGCGGCGAAACACCTGGCTGACTACATGAAACTTCACAATGTCGAGAAGATCGATTGGAACCTCGTCAATACCCCTGGGCAGGTTGTTTATGAGAATATCCAGTATTGGCATCGTTGTGGGATGGATTTCATTGTTAGTTGGAACGCAAACTTTGATATGGAACGAAACCAAGAAGCACTGATGAACGAAGGGTATGATCTGGCGGCAACTTATAGTGACCCGTCTATTCCTCAAGTCTATCAGGATTACTTCTACTTCCCTGGTCGTCAGTTCAAAACCAAGGTTGATGGCTCACAGTCTCCGTTGGAACCACAGGAACGTTTCCCGGTTGTGCAAGCACCTGCTAACTGGCAGTGGTTTGATGGGATGTCTTTCTATGCAATTAAACGTGCCCCCGGTGGTAAGAAAGAATCTTACTCGTTACAGAACACGGCTATTGCAGAAGGGGTAGAAGGTAAGCTCTATATTCCAGAGGCCGACCATCTGCAAGCAGGTTCAGCAGAGTGGCATAAATTCATGGTGAAGAATTATCCTTATGAATATGTCATGTATAACATCCGAGATAACTGGGTTATCGAAGACCTGAACCGTAAAACAAATGACTACTCTCTGTCGTTACCTTCTCTGGTCACGTCGTCTGAACTGAAGTCGTATCAATCACAACCTTCTATGATCTCTGACAAACTGTCGTTCATTGCGTTAGAGCACGGTTATGTTTGGGGGACGGTGGGGCGTAAGAAAGAGGATGTCTGGAAAGAGATCAAACCTGACTTACGTGATTGGATCGCTCTGCTGCACGCTGAGCTGAATGAAGATAAAGGTAAGGCAATCTATGCTGGTCTTCCTTCATGGCGTTCACGTGGTCGTGGAGACACAGATGATATCGATGTAACGGGCGCCTATCCTCACATCACTGTTTCACTGAACGTGTCTAACAAAACTACCAAAGTGGAAGTGTGTGAAGTAGAAGGATTGGATCGTATTGAATTCCGTCGTTTAGGGGTGAACTACGCATCAAGTCCAATTGCTAACGCGGTGACACTGTGTAACACTATCTACGGTATGCCGCAGTTAACCGAGATCAACTCTTTCTACGAAGAGTCTGTGGTGCCGTTTATTAAAGAAGCAAAAGCAGATCTGAAGAAAGCTGCGTAAGCATAACTCCTACTCACCCCAGGGTGAGTAGGAGAGTATGTTATTTGGCGGCGTCGTCGACTTTATAGTTATAGACCTGAACAATGGCGTTGGTCAGTGCTTGTGCTTTTTCTGCCCAGGCTTTGTACGCTTTCACGGCTTTCTCATAAGGGGCGTGCGATTCACCTGATTTACGAGGTAGTGCCTTGGCGCAGTGGCTTTCAAAATCACTGCTGACTTTGGTGACCGCATCCAGTAAGGCGTTCATCCCGGCCATGACGTCCATTGGGGATTTACCTTCAGCCATCGAGGCGATCGCTTTGTCAGCCTTGTCCGCAAACCCTTCTGCCTTAACACCCTCAGGCAGTGAACCGACAGCTGATTTCAGTGCTTCAATTTTTGGGGTACAGGTTGAGCGAAGTTTTTCACGCATGGCTTTCTTTTGCTCATCGTCACCGCTTTTGAAAATAGACGCCAATTTACCCTTGGTGGTGCGGAAGATATCGGCAAACCATTTCTTGATGGCTTCGTATAACTTTTTGATGAACTCACCAGTCTTCTGGGCACCGGCCTTCACGCTGTCAAGGAAACCTTCTTGCCCCACATGAGCACCAAAATCGGGATTGTCCTGAGCATGGAGCTTAAGTACTGCAAACGCATAGCGTGCTTCTGGTGCGGTACGATTACCGCTATTAATGGCTTCACAACCCGATACGATTTCTGCAAAGTGTTCTACATCTGAAAAGCTCATGGGACGTTCCTTGAAGGTAAGAAGAAGAAAAAAAGAATGTTACAAAATATCCTACTCTATCCCGTGAAGGATAGAGTAGGGAATAGATCGTTGATTAGCGATACACGTAGGTATGCAGGTTAGTGCGCGCCTGACCGTTGAACATGGCTTCGAACTTGGTCATGTCAAACATTGTGGTGAACTGATTACGGTTACGCGCGTATTCAGACAACAGGGTCACAAACATCATGAAACGTTTGTAACGAGTCAGTTCAGTCGAGTTGACTGTACCTTCCAACACAGCGAGTGGAGAAATGATCTTGTCCCAGGCAAATTCGTTGGGATTTTGCTTGACGGTAACCAGAAAATAATCCATCACTTCTTTCATGTTTGAGTAATCCATTTTCAGGAAATTCCAAACACTTTCCAGGAATGACTTCTGGATTTTCTGGCGTTCTTCCAGACTTCCACCGCCAATTTCCCCTCTCAGGAACTTGGTGAACTCATCAATACCATTCTGGTAGATGTGGACAGGAGAAGTTACCTGGCGTGTTTCTTGTGCCTGGGTATTCTGCTGATCGGTCTCAGCTTGGGTATCTACCGTGTTGTTACGGCGTTCAATCTTTGGAGGGTTGAAGTTGTCACCCATCATTATTTTCCTCTTTGTGCAGCGGCGATTGCGGCTACTTCGTTTTTATCCAAGCCGGTGTCCCTGGCGGCGTCGGCAGCTGCTTTATCGGCAGACTTCTTCTTAAGAAGAGCCAACTCCTCAGCACCCCGACCGTTACCTTCCAAAAGATCGTCAAGGAGGTCAATCGGGATCTCAAGATAATCTTTAAATGGAAGGAACCTGCTGTATTCCCGTAACCCGAAGGTGTGCCCAACGTTCTTTGCAGACCAGAGATGGAATAGATCCCTTCGCTGATGATTGTAGCGGATTTGGGCGTTATCTGATTCAGATACATGAACCCATCCCCGCATAATCATGGCAACTCTCCGATCGATGATTTTGCGTTTAAGAGCGTCCCGTTCATTAGCGTGTTCGATAAAATAGCTTATTGCTTTATCAACTAAATCCGGGGACAGGTCTCTCTCATCTATTAGGAAAGATTTTCCTCGATGGTGTTCGATGTTTCTTCCCTGATACCAATCATCATTCGGGTACGGTCGAAAAAATTCATAACCGGATCAATTGGAGTAAACCCTTTGATCAGTTCATGGTCTTCGCCGTCTGCTTCCTTTTTGCACGATGGACACGCGTCATTCGGAATACCTACAAAGGTATACGTCATGCGAGGAATCACTGTAACCAGACGTTTGAGGGTATCGACGTAGAGATCTTCATCGTCGTTAAAGATATCCAGCAGTCCTTCTTCAAAGCTGCGAGGATCATCATCACGGGCAATGACTTCAACTTCGCCCTCTTTACCCGGTTCTGGATCATACTCAATAGAACCAATCCACTGAGTATACTCGCTGCCACGAATCCCGGACATGTACTCTTTGCGTTTCTCTTTAAAGTCACGCTGATTCGGGAACTCAATGGCCAGCTCACGCAAGTCCGGGTTAATGCGGTCACGCATGGCAGCGTAGGTTTCAAAGTACTCGTTCAGCGTAGGCACTTCAATGTTCATCCGACCCACACCTGGGATAGGAATAACGTTATCGAGTGCCTTGCCTTCAGGATCATTATAGACTGGACGCCATTTGGCCAATTCCTCACGAGAAAGCTTACGGGCTTTGTTAACAACTTCGTAGAGAACTTCACGGCGATCAGCTGGCATGTCTTCTTCGATATCCAGAATCATTGTGGTAGGATCCACAACCTGAATCTCGTTATGTTGGCATTTGTTTGCCACGCAGTACATGCGGAAACTCACACCCTTCGGTGCAGTGATGCACAACAGGCTCATCACGATAGGGTTAATATCGTTGGCCAGGATATACTCTTTCAGTTCGTAGACATCAGCGACGTCTTTGACACTATGGTAATCCAGGCGGTCCAGTACAAAGTCAACCAACAGTTCCGCAATACCTGCACGTTCTAACTGAAGTGAATTGACATTGAAACGTTCACCGTAAGTCTGTAACCGAGTTGCAATGGTGTTGATCAAACGAATCAGATCCGGTGCAGTTGGAATCACCACGCGCATCAAGATCATGGAGTTTAACAGAATAATGTTAAACTTATCCGGCTCACCGCGACCACCACGCAAGTTACGACGCATACGGTCACGTACCGACAGTTCACTGTTACGCTGTGGGATGATTGGATGGACTGTGCCAATACGGCTACCGTCTTTACCAGGAACAGTGTTACTGAGGTTATCGCGATTCAGTAATTCCAGGTTTTCATCACGCAGTAACAACCGGTCGGCGGTGCGCATAATAAAGGTCATGTAGTTGACCAACATCGGAACCAGATCAGCTTCTTCCATTTCTGGGAAGTTCTCGGCTACCAGTTCGTCAAACTTCACCTTCAATGCTTTTGCATCACGGGCAGGGGCACGTTCATTGACTTGTTCAGCCAGTGCTTCCTGCAGCGCAGTATACGTCATTGCCGTTTTATAGATAGCGCGGTGAACGTCACCGACTTTACCGACGAACAAAGGAATAGCGGAAGGGTCGTAATTCTCCATCTTACGAATTACGGCATCACGCAATACTTTTATTGCGGTTTCCTTTTCGATTCCTTTCTCAAGTTCACTCTTTTCTTCAGACATCTTTCTTTTCCTGTATAGAGGATGAGGGGTTATTCTGTAGTTGCGACTTCAGCCTCAGTTTGAGGAGTTGGATTAGTTTTGCTATCAATTTCCTCTTTAACTTTTGTGAGGTACTGATAGGCGAAAGTCTGGAGAACTTCCAGTCGTTGTTGTGCTGGGTCATCGATACCTTCGATATCTTTAGCCAAACGCGCCCAGGTCTCTTCAATGATCAACGCATGCTTCTCAGCACGAGCAACTTCGGCATACAGTTCCTCTGCGTAGTTCTGAAGTGTAGTGCCAATCTCCAGACACTCAGTGACCACCGCTTCTTCTTCATCGCGTTGAAGCAGCTTCACAAGGTTCTGAACACGCTTGTCAATACTGATCAAGTCAGCAGAGACGGCAAAGAGATCAATGACCAGTGGCTGGTCAATAATGTTCTGTTCATCCAGTGCCTGAACCAGCGTGATATAAGAGTAGAGCTTGAATACTTCGCCTGCCGCTTTCTGGAGACCGACAACCATTTCTTCAGGTGAATTAAACTCACCATTAATTTGCTTGCGATGATTCACATCACGCACTGCATTTGCTAACACCTGATCGAACTCCAGGCGATTACCCGTAAACTCTTTACGGAAACTCTTTTTGTTCAACTCACTTGGCGTTGTACGTGCCTTGTTAGCAGAAACTTTCTTGGCTTTAGCACGGGCATTGCGCTTGGTAGCACGCGCTTGTGAACTCTTTGCTTTGGTCATCTTATGACTCCTCAAAAAAGATGAATGGAACTAATTATGTCAGATATGATTGATCTCACTAATGTGGATCTTGGTGTGGAAAACATGGGTGAGATGTGGGTAGACTTTATTGCTCGCTGTACACCTCATCAAGCTACACTATTCAATGAGTCGTACAATTTAATTGCAATCTCTTTCCCAGAAAGTTTCATCGACAATACCCTCAATCAATTATTCATTGATGAATCTCTGGATACGTCGGAATTAATAGCATACGTCAGAGAGCTGTTTATTAACACAATCATCGACGCGTTACAGATGATGGGAATTGTCATTGATAAAGATTTTATCGAAATGAACAGTTTATCTGAACTGAAAAGTGTTCTGGATACAATCTATTTGTTCGATGGTCTAACCGACTTATTGGGTCTGGTTGATATCTTAAACGATGAAGAACAAGATTGTAAAGATCGCTTTATTCAGATTGTTCAGATGACTCAACCTCAGTACGACATGAGTAATATGGATTACTTCATTAAAGAAGTTTCTGCTAACACGATTCGTGGTATTCTGATCGGACTGAACATCATTGATGAAGATGATGCCGAGTATGTCGATCACACCATCCGTGACCGCATTAAAGCCAACAAGCAGTGGCTGGCTGATACTCACGGTGGGCAACACATCATTAACGGTGGTGGTGCGGGTTTAAACATCGACGGGTATCTGAAAATATTCATGAGTGACTTAGCCAAAGATTTGGCAACCAGTCCTTATGACTATCTGAAGAATGTGCTGTCGTTGATGATTGTCTCGTCATTAACCGATTCACAAATCCAAGGTCAGTTTAGCTCATTGATTGAAGATCAAACCACAAATGTGGAAGAAGCATATCGGGCAATGGATATTCTTAAGAAGGTGAAGTTAAATGCATAAGCTTGATTTTCTCTTTCTTGCTTTCAAGAATCGAGCATACACCAGAAAGACATTTCTGTTGTCTATCTTCAGTTTGGTTCATGATACTCCAAACAACAACAAGAAGTTAGCTGAAGTTCCATTCGCAGTATTTCGCGACAATGAAAAGAAAGAACTCTATTTCATTGATGAGAATAAACAACGCGTAGTGATCGAAGGACACGATGACTTTAATCGTCCCCTCTTCTATAAGAACGACCCGATTACTGTTGACATGGATACGGTTGATTTTGTTAAAGAGAAAATCGAAACTACCATTGGGATTTTCCTGACTAACATTGTTGTGTTGTATGAGTCTTTCGGGACACGCGCTAGTTACATCAATGGTCGTATCAGTGGCGGAACAATCATGGGTGTCATCGACGGTTTGATGGTCGATAACCCCACGCCTGATAAACCGGTACCAGAAGGTAAAGCTTCTGTTAACGATTGTTTAAAAGTGACCAAGCAGTTAGATTACCTGGAGGGGATGAACAACGTATTTGTTAAGGCATCTTCGATTGATGTACTTACTGTTCACCCTGAGGTAATTGCGCTACGTGACAAGCTCCTCAAGGAACTTGAAGACCAGGGTAAACTTGATGATCCTACTGCAGTCGCTTTGGCAATTGATGAAGTTATTGCACTCGATGCCAAAATCCAATATGCGGGACCTTCTGCGGACTTCTTCATTAACGGTAAGTTTATTGATAACGCCCGTAAGAAGATGTTTATTATCTTTGATATGGTGCCTGATTTTAATACTGGTAAATACCAATTACTTCGGAAGTCTCTAAATGAAGGGTGGGACCAGGACCATTATCCGGAATATATCAATACTGCAATCTCGGCGTCATTTGACCGTGGTAACGCAACCGGTGAAGGTGGTGCAGAGGTTAAGGTTGCTATTCTCTTAACCAACCGTATCGTAATCGGTAGTCAGGATTGTGGATCCCCGCGGACTGAATCAGTGAAGATCACTAAACACAACTTTAAAGGTTGGGTCGGGGGATTCTATCTGATTGACGGCAAACCGGTGATCATTGAGAAAGGCGGTTCTGACTTAATCGGTAAAGTCGTAAACATGCGCGTCCCGCAGTTCTGTCAAGAACCTGAGGATAACTTGTGTAAGACTTGTGCTGGTAATAAGCTCGGGGCAATTGAAACACGTGTCTCAGCGGAAACGGTTTACATCTTTACCCAGTTCATGTTAACGAGGATGAAGGCCATGCATGTGTCACAGTTGAAGACAATAACCATGACCTTAGAACAGATCCTGCGATAAAAAAAAAATAAGTAACGTAACCTCTACTCTGCCTAGGCAGAGTAGAGGATTGTTATTTAGTCAAACAGAGAGATTTCGATCTCACCAGTTAATGCCCTTTCTTTAATGAAGTTAAATAATTCGGGTACCACTTGCTTGGTTGTCTTATCGTAATCTGGATAATGGTTAATTACCACAATCGGATTACCTTTATACCGCATAACCATTTGCTTGATGACAGCATCGCCAATATTCTTGTTTTCAGAAAAGCCAGTGATGTTGTATGCTGGCATTTCAATTGGGTTGCCGTTTAATGCCAACGTCCAGACTTTATGTTTAACCGAGTCAACATAAAGTCTGACATACCGACCCCAAAATGCGTCTGTTAAAATAGAAGGGAGCGAATGATCACAACAATTTTCACTGCCGATAGTCATGATGTAATTATCGTGGAAATAAACATCCCAAGTTACGGCATTAAAAGAACGAGCCTGGACTAAGTTGACTCCTTCCATGATTCTGATTGGGCTATCCTCAGTAACCGGTTCAAAACTGCTGGACTCGGTAATGTTGAGAATTCCGATGGCAATGGTGCTCATGTTTTCTTTAGTGAAGTTCATTTGTTCATTCCTGTATAAGTTAAATTGCGTGGTAGATTACTTAAATAATATAAGTCTATTATTCTTTCTAACTAAAAAGAATGAAGACAATGCATGTTTCTCAACTAAAGACAATAATTGAGGGAATAACCATTTTTCTTTAACCAATCTAAAATAATAATGGGTTCAATACGATCATATTGAATATGATCAGTAGTTTTAAATTCTGAGAAATCTTTATTATTTTTATTATTTACCTTTATCCATTTTTGATTTGGTAAAGGTTTGATGGTATAAAGATAGATTTCATCATTTTTATCAATACTTACTTTAGATTCGTTAGGATAAAATTCAATTGTGATGATTTTATCAGATATCGAGAATTCTTTTAAAGTATTATTCTTTTCTAAGAGTCCAGCTATTCCCATAAGGATGGCTGATTCTTTATTCTCGGTAACATAAAGATTCTTATTAGATTCGGTACTATCCCAATTTATTTCTTTATTAGAATAATTAAATCCTGGTTTCAATATATTATTTTTATACCTAGATCCGTGATATAACACATTCATACATTGCCTCTAACATTAAAAAAAAAGTACAAATAATAACCCCTACCCTCCGAAAGGAAGGGTAGGGTATTATGTTAGTCTTGTGTTGGTAATTCGGCGTGCAGCATCTTTACCGTTTCTTCGATCACGGTTGTATTGATGTCAGACTTGTTCAGCTGCCATTCCAAGTTACAGAAGTGTGTCTGATAACTTTGACCGTTGAGGTGGAACACTTCAAGGTCATGATAAGAGATACCCTGGTATTTATCGGGAATCGTCAGGAATGTACAAGCGATCAATCGTGACACACCGATATTACTCGCATCCCGGAAGATCGGGATGTTAACCACTGGATACTCGTAGTTCGGATTGCCTGTGGTGATATGCATCTCTTCACCAAAGTCATATGCAACCAGACCACGTATGGAAACCAGTGCATTGTCACTAGCCAATACAAGATCATTCTTATATCCGTAAAAACGGAGAGGTTCCCAGGCGTCGTAAGACTTGTTTAAGGCCAGCTCATCGCGAATGTGTTTTTCTTTGACGAGTTTAGCTTGTTCCTCTGTCAGCCCTGAAAGCACAGTATCCAATTCCTGTGACAGGGTTCTAATGTTTTTAACGGAACGCTTCTCATGGATGACGATAGTCATAACTTATTTCCTTGTGCGTTTAACGATGGTGTGGGTCTATCGGGGTTAGTGGTGGATACCCTCTTAGGCCAAGAATGGTAAAGTGAGTATTTTATTAAATTAACCAACTAAACCCCTACTCTCCCTTGCGGAAGAGTAGGAAGTTATGGAATGATTAATCGCCTACAGATACGGTCAGGGTTACTGACAGTACTTCGTTCTTCGTATCATAACTGTAAGTGAACAATTCGATACGATTGAAGAATTGCATTTCGCCATACAGAGTAGTAACGTCCTGGTTGTACTCATCAGCGGCTACAGCAAGAGCAAACTGATCAACAATACCACGGAACGTTTCTTCCAGTTGCGCGTACTGTGGGGTGTTCTCTGGATCCTCAACCGGTACCATTTCGGTAACACCGGAAGCTTCAGCATCCAGACCCTGCTGATGCGCAAACAGTGCAAAGGTGGTTGCACCGACGATCTGGGTTTCGTGATCCAGTTGATCTTCTTCTTCGTTCTGATCTTCTTCCAGCTCATCGCTGTCATCATTGGCCGCAGTCAGCAGGTTTTTACCAGCCGCTTGACCAAAGACGATATTCAACGCACCTTCCAGTGCGATATGAATTTGTTCTGCCGACAGACTTTCAAAGAGCTCAGCGAATTCAGGCACCTTGAACTTATAGGTCACAGCCTGGTCAGGAATGATTGCATTGGTAGTTTGACTTAACATGACACTTCTCCAGGATATAAAATTTGTGTGGGTGTTACCAATGCATCCATGCGGATTCACTGGGGTCTACATAAAGTTGTATTCGGGTAAAGTTTTTACCCAGGTAGTAATCATATTTGAGATAGAATTCTCCATTGACCAGAAGGTTCTGATAGACCAACTCAGATGATAACTCTTCCACTCGTTTTCTAATCTCGTTATAGATCACTTCTACATTGGGTTTATCCAGATCATGCAAACAGGAATGGAGGTAACCTAGCAACACCCCATTCAGTTCACACTCGCCTTCCATCCCCAGAATTAACTTCTCACCTAACATGTACACGATGAGCTCATTTAGCTGCATACAATCTGTTTTCATTGCAGTATGAACTATCGTGTTACGAAAGGTATAACTGACTATATTGGTTTGCATAGATTGGATTCTCAAGTACGGCTAGACGAATTAATCCCGGATACCAAAATGTCATGATATCGTGGATATTGTCGACTTGAGTTGTAAACTCCTCTAACTTGCTCCAAAAACAACCTAGGATGATTTCTAAGCGCTCTATGACATCATCATATACATCGGCAAAGCGATCATGGTCAGACTCGCCTATGATCTCTGTGATGTGATCTCCGATGGTTAATCGTGCGTACTCTTGCATCGACTCATCAGTAAATGACAGTCCCAGTTTCTTATGCTGTTCAATCAATATAGCGACACCTGCTGCCGTGGCTTCCAATATAACTTCATCGAAAACGTCAGGAATCGGAATATTGATCGTAACTAATTCTACATTCATTGCACCACCAAACATAAACTCTAGAGACCGAAGTCCCTAGAGTCATGAGTTAGATTCGTGAACCGCTATCTATCAATGTAAACTGTTTCATCTTCTTATCGAAGATAGTTTTACGTTTGCGATGATATTCAACCTGCTTGGGAATATCAGGACACACGTAATAAACAAAGATAGGATCTAAGTCAGGCCACCATTTGTCAATAGGACGCGTACGCCCAACCATCTGGTCATTACGCTGAGACGAACTCACCGCCATTGGACTGAATACCACATACAACTGCGGTATATCTTTACCTGTACCACAACTACCTGGTGTCGTAATAACTACCTGGTGTTCGCGGTAAGCGGATTTGGTTTCCTTCTTCTTACTCTGGTCAGCAGTAAAAATGATGGCATCCAAATCAGGTTTATCTTTCTTCAGTCGTTCCAGGAACATACGGCACATTTCTGTTGTCGCAAAGAACCACATGGCTTTTTGACCTTCACGGTACGTATCGAAGTAATACACTTTGAATGATTCCGCCAGCATTAGATAATACTGTTCAAAGAGATACTTACTCTTCATGATCGCTTGTTCAAACTTCACATGAGAATAGCCACCAAACCCTTTGGTGTTAATTCGATACTTGTTCACATCGATACGGTGTGTGTACGCAATGACGTGAATGTACTTGGTGTATTCAGGCGGTCTGAGATAACTGGATGGCGGGAAGATCTGACTATAGATGCTATTGATGAATTCATCATCGCCCTTTAGAGTCGCTGACAGCGCTGCGGTTTTGGCGTGATTCCCAAACATCAATGACATATAAACCGAATAGATCGATTCATGTGCCTCATCGATAATACGATACCCACAAGCAAAGTCACGATATACGTCATCTAGGCTTGGCAGGAGTGGATCTTCTTTCATACGTTTCAGATAAACATCAATCTTGGTCAGTGGCAAGATAATGAATGAAGGATTAATCAACCCTTCTCGCATTGCCTTGTGTACATCTTCAATCGAGTGCTTATCGACAATGAGAATATCCGTTGGATGAACATTCAGGAATTCTGCAATTGTCTTAACCCAGATATCCACATAACGAGGCAACACCGTAATCAGCGTTCGCTTCTGTAACAGATAAGCCACAAAGATTGCCATAAAGGATTTACCGAAACCGGTGGTTGCGTTATTCACCACAACTGGCTTCTCACCCATCATGAACTCAACGTAGTCTTCCTGCAATTCGTTACGTGGTTTGATGTTCGGGTTCTTTAACTTGATGTTGGCGGTAGCTCCGATAATAACAGGTTCGTCTTTTATAACGATTCTGTTTTCTGCATAGCCGTTTTCCGTCATCATCTTTATCAGTTCAGGTAGTTTCTCTACATTGAACCTCAACTCGGTTTTATCAGTGTTAAACCGAGCGAATACATGACTGACTTCCCACTTGATGGCATTCGGTCCGCCACCGGGTATGGGAGTTTTCTGAACTCGATAAAAGTGTCGTTTGCAAAAAGGAATGAGCACTTGTTTAACAAGTTCAGGTTTATAGTCAGTCAAACGAACATATGTGTTCGCTTTATGCACGGTAAGTGTACTACGCATCTGACAAACCTCATATACTGAAACCCTGGAAGAATGGGCGTCCAAAGGATACTTGACTATCTAATTCGGGCTCCAGTACTTTAAAATACACATTCCTTTTTAAGGGAAATCCTTTTCCCTTTCAGTCACTTAGAACTTATTTATTGCATCGACTTTAAAATCTCGATAGACTTCCTCAGGAAGAGGTCCAAATATGTCCGCTAATGATACACCGTCAGGGAACCCATATTTGGGCTGGGGTTTTACTTTCCCATATCCCCGCCAGAGTTGTCCTCGGCTTCTTCCAGAGCTTTGGACGGCAGAGCGGCATCAGGCAAACTGTTTTCATGAGTCTCCTCTTTCTCCACGTGCTTTGGAATTTCAACAACCAGATTAACCTCCTTAAAACCAAAACCACTGATTTTGACTTCATGGGTTTCCAGATTAACCGATGCCACAACGGAGATCGTTGCCGGGACATCTTCTTCGCTGTTGCTGTACTGCAAGATCAGGACTTTACCTTCTTTCGATTGATCAAACGAAGGCACGAACTCTTTTGGCTTGTCGAAGCTTACCAGCACTTCTCCATTCTCGCCCTTGATCTCATCAATGAAATACTTGAATGGGTTCGGGGAAAGACTAACCAGGGTAACGGGAAGATCGATTACGTTGGTCTGTGGGGGCTCAGATGCAGTCAAAGTAAAGTTCTTAAGTACAACAGTCATCAAAAATCTTCCTTATATAAACGGTACATATGAATGGTCACGTACTCAAACCCAGAACCGGTAACTTTGATTTCCTGGGTTTCAATATTGATATCGGCGTAAATTTTCACACGAGCTTCGTCAGCGGGCGCACGACTTGCCCAGCTAATGATTCGCGTTGTCTCTTCCTTCTCTTTGTCGAAAGAGGGGACGAATTGTTTCTTTGGCCAAACAGCGTAATGGAAGTTCATGCCGTCAAAAGGAACCAGCGATGCAGCTTCGAGAATAAAGACACAATCGTCATCGATATCCTTAGCATTGGGAGGTAATCGAAGAAGTTCTTTTCTCTTAACATGAATTCGACATGGTCCCACTAACTTCTCTTTTGGGATGCCCATAATTACGCTTCTGAAGTTGGACGGTATTCGTAGACCTTAATAACGATCTTCTCGAAACCTTCTCCTGTGACAGTCAATGCGTTGGTAGGAATGTGAAACTTACCAGAAACAAAGACGCGGTCGTGACCTTCTTCATCTTTGTTTGACCAGGCCAAGATCTGTTCTTCTTCTGTTTTGTTTTTATCAAAAGAAGGAACAAACCGACGTCCTTTAGCGAATACAACACCTTCTTCACCACCGACGTGAACCTCGGACAACTCAATAATAGAGTGGGTCGGAAAGTTTTCACTGGGTAACAGGGTCTCGCCTTTTTCGATGGTGAATACCAGGGGTTCACCGACGGTCTCTACATTATCAATATTTTCTACATGCATTTTGATTGTCCAATTGTGGTTAGTACACAATGATAATATATGTTTGAATTAATTTACCTACTTCCCTTTTACAGGAAGTAGGTAGTTTTCACTGGGAGAATACTTGCATGGTCCAGCTTTCTTTTCCTTCCATACGGGCTACATCAATCGTACCAATGTAGTTATCCATACTTAAGGGGAAGACATAGCCGGCAAAGTCATCGTCAGTAACAGTGAAACCATCTTCGGTAACTGTCGCAACAGTTTTAACGAAAGGTGCTTGATCAATACCACCCTTGTTCGATTTGATTTCAATGAGCTGACCGGGGAGAATCTCAAGAATTGATTTGAGCATCTTCACGATTTTCCGTTATCGAGCGTTCAAAGAAAGGCTTCAACTTATCGATATCCGCCTGCAGAATCTTATCAGCGCGCGCCTCTGAGATATCAAAGGTCGTTTGCAGATTGATCCAAAACATCGCGGTGGTACCGAACACCTTTCCTAACCGCAAAGCCATTTCTGTGGTCAGGGTTGCTTTACCGTTAATCAAACGACTCAACGCTGCTTCTGAGACGTCTAGAAGCTTAGCCAGTTTATTACTGGAGAGTTTATGCGGAACCATATACTCTTCTTTCAGGATCTCTCCTGGGGTTGAAGTAATGCGCATTATTCTTCCTTCAAAGATTACTTATGAAAGATGTGGCAAAGGTTACCTGTTTTCATTTCTACGGTTTGATCATAATTTTCCATAGAAGGTTCAATTGACCAGGTTTCATCTCCATCGGTAATCGATAAAGAGGAGGTGTTTGATTTTACCACTTCGCGAGTAAATGGTGCACTTTCAATCCCACCCGAGTCGGACGATATTTCAATCAGATCACCTGGCGAAATTTCAGCTAACGATACAATTGTTTTCATTATTGACCACCTGGCCAAGTAAAAGCATCGGCCTTACCTGTCAGTACTCGCCACGCTGCTTTAACGCGTACTTTGAACCCTGGCCAACCTTTAAGACCTTTTGGGCGCGCAGGTACCCACTTACCTCTGATTTGACATTGGGTGTGACTCAATGCCTGTAACAGATCATCATATTTATATTCCACGATTGAATCCCCTTAATGACATCCCTGTCTGTTAATATTAGTCGCGGGCGATTGGGTGCATGAACGCTTCCAATACGCCACCTTGACGGTTCTTAATACGCATGTTGTTTGGATGACCCAACAATGCACTGGCCTGCCAACCATACAGTAAAGTGTTACCCATACCACGGTTTAGAATACCTTCATGGAAACTCACGAAGTTACGCGGTTCGTCCCCAGTCGGTGTTCCATAATCCAGATGTTCAGGATCACGTGCCATACATGCCCACAGGAAAATAGAGTGCATGATGATGTTGGCTTCCTTATATTTCTCATCCACCACCTTCCAGAATGCGATCATTGTTTCACCGTGAAGTTCTGGTGTCACTTTCACATCCCAGCGACGATGGACATGTGGAAACTTCAGGAAGCTCTCAACACGTTTACGATACGCATCCAGGTCTTCGTTGACCTGTGGAAGTTCAAACGCCGGCTCTTTGAAATCGTAATCCTTCAACGAGATCTTAAAGCTTCGGCCTTCTTCTTCCATTGGTTTCGATAACAGATACTCAATAAACGTTTTCGTCATTCGAGCATCACGGGATGCAATCGTGGTGGTCAGTACTGGGAAATAGGTTGCTTTCTTATCGTCAAACATTGGGTTAACAACGCTGACTTTAAGTTTGATCGACTCATAGGTACGGAATCGAGTAGCATCCAAATCATCCATGCTGTCCATGAATTGGAAGTCAGAGAAATCCTGCTGGGTTTCTTTATCCAGAATAATGAATGGATCAGAAGCTTCGTTCAGGATATCTTTGTTGAAGTAAATGAAGTCACCGGATTCATCGGTGGTGATGTACGGCATGTCTGGGCGCTGTACTTTAAACCCGACGGATGTTGCAGATCCGATACGGTGTTTGGTTTTCAAGATTGACTGACCGATAGGTTCAGCAAACGTGGAACCATAGAACAGACCAGGAACACCTGCCTTCTTCGTATACGGGTTATACGGGATTGCAGATTCCATTTTACCGAAACACTTAGAACACGGCTTCCCACCTTTAGAATCGTTACACCAGGCGATGTCACGAATCCGGATAGAACTGCCGGTTTCCAGTTTCTTCACTTCGTCATATGTCAGTAAGGTATTCGAACCATCATCGTTGATTGTCCAACGCCCCACTAACGACTTCTTGAATTCACTGCTGATGATCTTCAGTACCGGACCAATCGTGGCACCGCAATCTGTCTGATAACGAATACCCTGTACAACCTGAGACACGTTGTGGATCTTTTTATGGAACCACTCGGAGTCCTGAAGTGCAGAGCCGTTACTGATCAGAGAGAAGCCCGCACCTTTGGAGTCACCCAGGGAATCAGCCAGGTTGGTAATACCATCAGCATAACTGGTCATGATTGTGTTCGGTAAGATAACGTTGTTCAGATCGAATACGTCACCGCGAGACACAATCAACTGGAAAGACTGCGTTGAGTTTACCGAGCGAGTACGATACAACAGCGTGAAGACATACGGGTTGAAATCCGGTTCTGTCATCATGATCTGTTCGAACTCTTTGTGCCCATCCGCCATATTGGTTTTACGACTGTGGACACGCTCACGCAGATCTTTGATCTTGGGATGCCGATAGATATGTACGATATCTACAGAACGTGCAGATACCACACCTTCTTCACCTTTGATCGCCAGATAGTTATGACATTGGTTATGCCAGGTAAAAATCAACTGCTTGATGAAGTCATAAAAGACCGGATCGTCATACTTGGGCATTAGACGCTCAAGGAAGTTATCAATCGGTTTCTTCAGGGTATCATCATCAACAAAGGCTTGCCGACCTTCTTTGGCTTTTAGTAAGGCCAGCTCGTTAACGAGATAAGGCTCTTCATCATAATGACGATGAACCACCAGACTGAACCAGGTCAGACCAAGCATCCAGGTGTCAGTGATTTGTTTCTCACCTTCATCATCGATGACTTCAATCTTGAACCGGCGTTCCGTAAACTGCAACATTGCTAAACAAGACAGATTTGCAAACTCACGCAGTTTTATCGTTTTCACGCTCTTTCCTCAATACCAAACCAAAATCAGAGAACATATTGTCAATAACCTGCAGCGAGTGGTTCTTCTTCTCTTCACCCGGACGAATTAACTCAGGGATCAAGAACGGATTATCGCTTCGGATTAAACGACGTACAGAAGCTTCCAGTAACTCAGCGGAGTTAGCCCAGGCCAGCATACGCGCTGCGGCTGCACCACCTTTCTGGTTGATGAACAGTCGACCTTCGGTTTCGCCCACATTTCGGTTGAGGGTTGCGCGATAGAAATCACGGGCACGCTCATGTTTCGATAACGAGGTTGGGAGACCAAAGATATTCAACTTAGGTGTAGACTGACACGAGATGTCATCACCGAACTTATCCAGCATGATGTAATACACGCTACTGATAACGATCGGGTGGCGACTGCGTTTTGTTTCACCCCATTCATTGATCCAGGTTACCGGCGTGGGTTGAATTTCAGGATAGCGGTCAACCAGACGTTCAACAATTTTCACACCTTGAATTTCGTTGGTATTGTTACCCAGTGATGCAAATTCATTTTCATCCTTCATAATCCATTCCAGATGTTTCATTCGCATTTCTTCGGTAAACTTATCCATGATAGCACCGTGTTCCGGAGAGACTGTCTCATAGAAATCATAAGCAATCTTCCAAGCCAGATCATAGTCCTTCTTATTATACGCCTCGACGATCTTCGGATATAAATGAATATTAACGAAGTTCACATCGAGTTCGATAAAGGAGTTATAAATCTGTCGGCGATAACCAGGGGTATTACCCACGATCATGTCTGCCACATTACCGTGATCATCAACCGGTGCCATATGAGAAGGAAGAACTTTCATAATGACCGATTTGTTACCGTCCATACCGGTGTTCTTGAATCGGGTCTTCCCTTCTACTGCTTCACGCAGATGAATACGAATACGCCAATCCTTGAGTTGAATATTACCGGTCTTACGTTTGACACGGGTATACTTGCCGTTACTGGTTGGTGTGGTAAAGTCACGTGTGATGTTACCCATACCTTCGAAACAGATCAAGTTCCACAGTGCACGAGAGATAGGGACTTTCTTGTCCTTATACATACGCTGCTTCTCTTTATACCATTTCACAATCGAGTTAGCGAAGTCGTTATGTGCTTCTTCGATCTTTTCCAGAATAGCAGTATGTGGTTGACTGCGTTTCTCGGCCCGTTTGTTATTAGACAAATTCTTATAACGCTCGGTAACCACTTCAATATCTGCAACCACACAGTTAGGACTGGTTGAGTGGAAGAGGATATCATAGATCGGATCCGGTTCCATCAAGGCGGACTTGGTCAATGCAGCCATTGCACAGTCTGCGTCTTTACGGCGGAAGCCCATGATGATACCGTCAGAGCGCACAGTTTCACCAGACAGTGGGAAAGGTTGAGGATTATCGATTGTCCCATACAGGTTCAACGGAATATACTCATCTTCGTTCCACTGGAAATCGTGACTGCGTTTAAACGTTACCCCAATCTTTGCCGCATAGTGCTCAAAGATAACGACGGCGTCCTCTTCGGTAAAGACGTGGGACATCGCTGCCACCTTGGTCTCACAGCCCGGCACCCACTCATTACTTTCCGTGATACGTGCAGAGGTTGCAAAGACCGTACCTTTACGAAAACGCGCACCTTTACGAACTTGGCGGAGGAGATCATTGTCATAATGAAACTCAAAGCCAAGGTCCATATTTTGAGCGTGGAACTTAGGCATCTCAATCAGATCATATAAACCTGTTTCGAGATCTTTAACGATAACGTAATAAACACCCCATTTAGTGGTTTCTTTATCGTTAAGGATGTCACGAACAAAGAGAACTTCTTCGACTTCAACGTCAGAATCAGTTTCTACTTTACGTGCCCCTTTCGAATACTCTTGCTCCTCACCAGAAATATATTTGCGGTTAGTGGTACCATGAATAACAGCGGCCTTACCCTGGTTCTTCCCGAGCATGTATAAACGAGAAGCGGAGTTGGTCGCCCGGTTGGTATTCATCCCGATTGCCACACCTGCGGTATTCGGTTTAATCTGATTCTCATGTTGCTTCATGTTGCACAATACCTCTTTTCATTATACATAAAGATAATATCTGCTTGATTATCTTTGGCACGAAAATTATTGGAGATCAAAAATGCCTCTTCCTTATGAGGGTGGTGACTCTTACTACTATACCGACGAATACAAAGTAATCATACGGTCATGTAAAGAAGTGCTGCTGCAATCTGCTTTCTATACCCCGTTCCAAGGACCGGGTATTAAATTTGCTTACCGTTATAACTTCCATAAGTTCTTGCGGCAAATTCGTACTGATAATTCAGAGATGACGGCCATCCCGGAAGAACTCATTTGGACCATCTCTTTTCTCAATGGTATTGAAAACCCTAATCAGGACTTCAGTCATTTAGACGGCATCTATACTGTCACTGCTGAAAGCATTGATTTGATGATTCAGACAACCCGTACCGTAAGACAATAAAAAATTAAACAACAATACTACTCCCTACGATATCGTAGGGAGTAGATATTTACTTATGCTTATTCGCTATTAGTAGCCGTTAAGAGAACCGGTACCTACGAAGTCCATGCCGTTGTTTTGTTGTGGCATTCCGATACCATTATTCATGCCGTTGTTCACCATGCCATTGGACATAACTGGACGACCAGTATACGGATCATTCACAAAAGCACCTCCCTGGTTAGGCATACCAATACCCATCAATGGAACAACACCGCCCTGCTGTTGCATGCCCATCATGTTCATCATACCCATCATGTTCATCATTGGGTTCATCATGCCATTCTGCTGCCCGTTCTGAGGCATCTGGAAATCCTCAGAAATGAAGCGACCATCTTCAGCCAGACGACGAATACGAATCATGCCGTTTGGTTGCTGGAATTTAAATTCATAAATCCCGTTAGCCTGAGAATAGTCACTGCCGATGTAGTTTTCACCAGCCAGCGCATCTGGGGTACGTGGTGGGTTACCAGAACCACCGCCAGTATTGGTACTTACTGGTTGACCGTTACTGTTGAACATACCGTGGAACGGATTATAGCTGGAGATACGATTTGCATTGCTGTTGGAAGCCGGCGTCTCCGCAGCCGAGGTCAGATTATAGTTGTTATAATCCAACGCCGGAATCAGAGATTTGATTTCACCGATTTCATCCAGGTCAGAGATCCAATCCAGATCAACACCGTAAACACCGATAGAGTCAAACTCTTTACGGAACTTGCCGATGATGCTGTTCATGTCGCTTGCTACCAGACCATAAGAATGGAGATAAGCAACCAGACGTGCTGCATCAGGAGAAGTAGAAGAATACTTCTTACGGCTTGGATCCACACAGGCTGGCAGAACCAGCTCGAACAGAGCAATGACTGTTACCAGTGCCGCCATAGAAACATTCTGATTATTAAACGACACACGGTCAGTTGGTTTCAGATGTTCGTTCTGGCTAACAGTACGATACAGTTCAGTATAGAACGGGAAGCTTGGTGTCGCGGTATAATACGCCGTTTCATCGTTATCCGTTTTACCGCCTTTGATGAGGGAGAAGTTAATCAGACGGGAGTCGATGCCCTGGTCTTCCACATCAATAGAGATTGTTTTGATAACTTCCAGTACTTCCTGTTTCAGGTTTTTGGTCACGTTCTTAAACGGTTCCAACTGTTCCTGCATTTTGCCGCTCAGTGTCTTACCGCTTTTCTTGGTTGCCACATTGACAATCACTTCGAACATCGGTTGGAACACGGAATAGATCTTCGCCGCAGTGAGTTTACGGATGACCTTAAAGATCTCAGTTTCCTTAGACATGATAGACTCACATGCCGGATGGAAGAAGACCTTGCCAATGGTGATCCCGTTCAGGTTATCAGAGGTTGGCAGATAGACTTGCTTACCGTCAACTTTCACCGGTACTTCGATACCGCTCATGTTCAGCACCAGAGCGTAATCATCGGTGAACTTACAGCCGAAAGACTTCAGCATGGCTTCATAGATTTTGTTCAATTTGTTCATGAGAAATAGCTCTGAATGTTAGAGAAGAAGTTAGAACCTGCTTCATGTGCAGATTCGCTGGTGCCCAGTACTGGACTGGTTGTGTTAATGGCGAAGGTTGGGAACATGCGTTTGATACCGACACTGGCTCCAGCAGCGTCCATCATGAACCCATTACCAATATTGTTTTCATCGACAACAGTCAAATCGATACTGGTTGTACCGAACAGTTCGGCCTGCACATCGAAACGAATTGGAACCAACTGGTTGATACTCAGACCGTTCAGTTTAGTAAAGATCTGCGAAGTCAGTGCTTCCACAAATGCTTCTACTTTCTGACCCAACTGATAATCGTCTTCTTGTAAAGAAGCCGGCGCATACGGGAAGATAACAATGTTGTCCAAACCACCGTCACCGAAGTTGTCACAGTTAGACCCACGGAAGCTGATACCCATCAACCCGTATTTCAACATCAGGTCCAACATGTTGGCTTCGATCTCTGCCGCAGTGATTTCCGCTTGAGAAGAGGTACCGAACATTTCAGTGTTCTGAGTATAGTCTTCTGCAATGAACTGATCACTGGTCATGATGGTCAGATCCATAACTTCTTCGATGTTAGGGAACGCCATTTCCAGGTCGGCCATGCTGTAACCGGTGAACCCACGAGTCTGAGAGTTACCGGTCATCTGCATCATTTCACGGAAGAAGTCATCACGCAGTAACTGAGGCTCACGTTGCTGAGACTGATAACTGAGTTCGGTCAACTCGTTATACATCCCGTCCCACTGTGTACCCATCGTTTCCATTGAGTCAGAACCGAACAAACTGTTGCGCTGATAATTAGTGCCGGCGGTCAGAATGTCAGTGGCATAGCTGGTTGGGTTGGTATTGTCACGCTTAGAGGTTACGACACCGACGCGAGATAAAGAAGAAGAAGCTGGATTCGCACGGGGGTGCATTCCCGGTAATCCTTCTTCTTCCATGCGACTCATGACGTCATCATGAGTTGCTTTCTCTAACCCGAACTCCATCACATCAGCCGGTCGCAGTGTCACCAGATTTTGATCACTGGAACCGTCGTTAAACATGTAGTCGGTACGTGCACCGATTTGACGTTTAACCTGAGTAGGTGTATACAGGTCACCCATGTTACTGGTAATGGTTTCCTGCGTCTTCCAGGACATTACCGGATGGAACATCGCGTCCATGGTTAAACCGTGCAGCGCTTGGTTATTAGAAACATAACCCAACACGTTCATGTACTCAGTAAGTACCGGAGAACTTTGTGTGGTGAAAGTCAGTAGCATCAAACCTTTCGATGTGTTCCAACCTTCAGCAATGCTCGCATAACTGGCTTGAGCATTAAGACCGCCAGACATCACAGCTGTATGTTTCAGCGTATTGGGCTTTACACCACCAGAGTGATTCTCAAACGTCAGGCTGTCGATAAGGGTAGAATGGATATCCATTACTGGGTTACGGACAACTTGGTTTTGATAATAGTTGGTCAGGCCGGCGCGCGCTGAAACAAGTGTAATGTTACTCATACTGATGCTTCCTCTAAAGTATTTGTCATTTTAATAAGTTCGATAAGCTCGCTTTTGATAGCCGGAGTAAGGTCTACTTGGTACGTTTGACCGGTAGACATTAAGGCTACGAATTCGGGATTACCGAGCAATCCAGGTTCAATGGTGGAATCCCAACCAGAGGTAGAAAGTTCATCCAGGAAATCAGTAACGGACTTCACCAGAATGTTTTCAGTACTCGATGTGGATTGACCAACATAGATGTCAGACAGTTCAACCAGACTATCACGATCTTTGGTAGTCAGTTTAAAGTCGTCGTCCAAGAACACCGCAGAATAGCTGGGGTTACGAACAATCGAACACAGTTGTGCTAAATGTTCAAAGCCAAGTTCATAAAGTTTAACCTGCGCTAAACAGATAGCTGCCATCAGCTGATCATAGTTCAGTGCCGGGAACAAGTTATAGTTAATGTCGCGCTGGAAAACCAACTGCAACAGTTTCAGGTGAATAAGGGTCAGCTTGAAATCCCAAATACGCGGTAACGTATTAAAGAGTCGTTCGGCTAATGCCTGATCGCGAATACCCAATCCCAGACATTGATACTTGAAGAAGTCTTTATGTTTCTTCTCATACTCAGTATGGGTAACGCCGTTGAAATCCACCGATTGTTTCTCGATGTACATATCAAAGGTAAAGTACTCAGCCTGCGCAATTTCATCCGTACCGTTTACTGCCTGCGCAATACGATAACTTTCTGGAATCGATTGATCATCAGAACCGGGCTTTGGATCGCTGTAGGTTTTGAACTTAACATCAGACCCACCACGAATTTCACCCTCAACCAGCGAGTTCAACTCTTTAGACAGGTTCTTGCCATTGATCTTACTTGGCAGGAATGTCAAACACAGTTTGTTGAACAGACCTTTATACACGATGTGGTCGATGTACTTGGTGTCACTCACTACCGCAATACTGTTACGGCGACCTTCTTGACGCAGACAGGAAGCACGCACATAAGTATCCAGAATTGTCCAACCTGTCATTTCAGTCAGTGCTGGAATGTGGGAGATCAGATGCTTGCCGGCAATTGCGTCTTTATAATCTTTACCGGCCATGATCGCAACATGGTCCAGCAGTTGGTTAACGATGGGGAAACAAAGTTGTGTGGCAAATGCCTGCTTAACCAGTTCACCGTATTTATAGTTGTCGATAGTGGTTTCTACTGGATAGTCACCCAGCTGAGACATCGCCATCAAATCCGGTGGGGCGTTAGTGCGTCCTGTGATGGTTGCACCGTAAACGATATCTGCCGGTGGAAACTCGCGGTACATTTCATTAACCACAGGGACCAGGCGTTCGGTCAGAAACTTGTAGTCTTGGTTGTTGCGGCGCAGTTCAATCAGTTCATCAGTTTCTGGTTCATCGAAATAACCGGGAGAGATGATACGCTTACCTTGACGTAACAAGTACCACAGTTTATCTAATTTAGGTTGTGGTGTTCCCTCGAAGAACTCGTTGAGATACTCGAACAGTTCTTGGTTTGCGTCACCCCCGTTAACTTTTTGACTACCATTAAAGATGATCTCTTCACCGTTATGTCTGACAACAATGCCGTCGATATTCTTCTTACCGGACATTCGAGTACCGTAATACATATAGTTCTCCAAATAAACTATTATAGGTTATACACGCTAATAATATCTGCCTAAAAATATTTAAGCGTATATAAAAAGAAGAGATTAGTAGCCTATATATTGAACTTGGTGTTTTTATTCATAATACATATATAGAACTCCTGGCCCGTGAAGGCCAGGAGTTCAGTTTAATTGCGTTACTGCTTAGAAGTCGATATCGTCAGCGAAGTCCTGTGGAGGTGCTTGGCGAGTTTGTCCACCGCCTGAATTACCACCACCATTTCCGTTCCAGTTTGAACCGCCGCCCTGGTTGCCGCCTGAGTTGTTGTTGCCACCGCCCCAGTTGTTTCCCCCGCGATTACCGCCGCCGTTATTATTACCGCCGTTCTCACCTTTCTTCTCACGAGGTTTGAAGTTGTTGTACTCGTAATCGTCCAGGAAACGTTTGGAGAAGTCCAGGAAAGCTTTGCAGTACACACGGGACATCAGACCGCGATCTTCGCGTGGTTCACCTTCACCGCTGGCGATCATGATGATCGAGTCATACGGAGAAGTGAATGGGAACATCACCTTGTAGGTACCTTTGGTGTAACCGACCAGGATACGACCTTCGCTATCGCGCATGATAGTAAAGGTAGCCAGAGTTGATGGATGATCGTTCAGACGACCGCTGCCACCGAACACGGTTTTCTTCACGTGATACTGAGACTTGGTAAAGTTCGGGTTGTTGATCGCTTCTTCCATCAGGCCAAAGAGTGCACCGCGGTCAGCCCAGCTCAGTTCTACTTCTTTGTTTTTGGCGTTCTTGTCATCACGACCCCAAATGCCGTCGTTGACTTTGAAGTAGATGTTACCGTTCAAGCCACATTCCCAGGTCCAACGTGCTGGGTGCTTAGCGCCCTCAACCGGTTTATCGGACTTAGGCATCGGATAACGAAAGTCGTTGAATACGGTTTGTGGACGGCGCTGTACTTGATCTTGAGGGAAAGACATAGTGGTGTTCCTTTTATTAAATCATTTTCAATAGGATATCTTTCTCTGGACTGTTATTCAGAGAACGGATTGAGCGTGCGACCATTTGCGGGGTTGAAGCTGTACTCCAGTGAGCCGCATCCGCAAGTTGTCTTATTTCGTTTTTCACTGCGATGGATTGAGAATAGAAACTCATGGAGTTATCTCCAAAGATTTGTATTGTCAACTTGTTCATCGGAATGTTAGTGATCTTATCTGAACCTGTGAGCTTAGTATAGAAGAGTGTGTAATTCTTTATTGCGCCTGTGTGGGATTCCAACAGGTTAAGTCTCGCATAAGAATCCGTGGTGACCAGATCAACAGGGTGAGCTGTTAATATAAGTGCCTGTCCTGCAAACTGCGGAACAACACTGTCAACATGGTTAATGTTCTTACCGAACTCGGGCAACAACTTATCGATCACACTCTTATCTAATACAGCGAACTCACGTTCTTTGGTTCCTTCCTTTCCCATTCCCTTGAGTTTGGCCATTGGAAACAATCTGGGTAATCCCTTATACGAGGGATAATAAAACTTGATGTCCAGATCGGTCTTCAACTTCATTGCTGCAATAAACTCTGCCAGGCCAACAATGTCTTCTTTGCACGCCTGAAACAATTCAGAAGTGGTAGGAGTATATTGATCATAGGCTTGGCGAGCATTGCGGACAATAACCCTCAGGTTAATAAGAAAGGTGTGGAAACGGTGCATAGGTGCATTGGGAAGAGCCTCTAATGCGAGAGCTGTCCCCACACTTATGGGTACCGTACCTTTAACCCTTTCAGTCGACATTCATTACCTCATCGAGTATTTCTCCCAACAGCTGGCGGTCGATATCGTCATTCTGTTGTAGAGTGGATTCCATAAAGTTAAACAAACTATCCTTAAGGTTTCCTTTCGTCAATGCCACGCCGTTATACATCTCTGGCGTATAGAGGGTGTCGTCAACTTCAATGTTTTCTTCTTTTACGTTTTCCAGGTCGAATACGTACTGCGGATACTGTTCCTTGTAATCATTAATCAGAGAACTTGTTACTGATGATAACCCACCCACTAAACGGATATGGGTGTTTTTAGGTGGAAGCTTGGCCAAATAGTTATTCAGCTCTTTTGCAATCGCCTTGGAATCCATTTCTTTGTTGATCAGGATTTTATCATAGATTAACGCATTCTTGTTTTCCCAAAACTCAGCCTTGAAGTCCTTGTCATTAAACTCAAAACGATAAGCCCCTTTTGGGTGCATCTCACCAAATGCCGTACGGTCAAAAGAACCTGCACAGTAAATGTTGTATCGTGTTGACGGCTTATGGATATGTCCGCTGAAGATTGCTTTCTTAGCCAACGCGCTCCACTTAACAGAATCGTACAACGCCCCTTTCTTATTCGCCATCGGTGGAAGCTGATAATCGAATCCACCGTGCAAGAAGATAAAGTCAACCTGAGTCAGATTCCACTCACCTAACAGTTTCAGGGCATTGTCATAAATAATATCGGTGGACGTATGACCAAAGTTATCCGGCACATACATGCAGTGGATGTTTAACTCTGGGATAAACTCAATACTCAATGTATTAATGTACTTGATGTAGGGGCTGTCTTTGGGTTTTAAAATATCAAAACACTCAGGTTGCCCCCAATCGTGAGAAGATGTTCCTTCCAACACACGGACATGTACTTTCTTATCGTGACAGATCTGCAGGTGCTTTTTAATCCAACGATGACAGAGCATCATGTTAGGATCATTGGCCGGTGCGAGATCGTGAAAGAAATCTCCGTTCAATACGTTAAGGTCGATTTCATCCAGATTCGTCTCTTTATAATAGAACGTATCCAGATTACCCAGAATGTGACGAGTGGGAGTATTCGGGTGTATGGTGTGGTGATCGGTGGTCAGTACCGCTTTAAACATCTTTTTCATATTGGTCCTTTACACCCGATATACTTGAATTAATCAACTAACGGGTCAATTTCTTTCTGAGAGGCAGAAGAAGAATCTTTGGTTTCTACTACATGCTCCCCGTCGTAGAAAATAAATGTCCCGTTAGTAATTTCATGAATCAACTCTCTTTCTTTTTTGTAGATGGGTTCTTTCAATGCGTTACGTTTCAGAATATCTTCGATCTGAATCAGTAACTCTTCGTTACCATTAACCGGGACACCTTTGTAACTGAAGTTATCACGAATGTAGATCAGCTGCTTCATAATGTAGAAGTTCACCCCTTTGGAGATATAATACTCCCAGGGAATCATCATGGTCAGGGTATCGTAATCCTGGTTCTGCTCAGTAAGTTTCTGAACGATCTCAGTCAGTGTTCCCAGAGCTTGGTCGACTTCTGCTTTGTTCGGGTTAAATTTAGCATTAGCGCCAATTTTGTTAACGTGGTATTCCAGATAACTGCGGCTATTGGGACTCATGTCAATATCAGTAAACTTACGAATCAACAGTACCGGTTCTTTGTCTTCATTTAAGACAATCACACCCTTTGTGAAGGCATCGGTTAAACGGTACCATTCTGATTGGTTGAAGTAGTTAACACCGTTCACAAAGCCGATGGCAAACTGTGACAACCAGTTATTGACGAAGTACTCTTCTTCCATCAACACGTATTCGGCAAACTCGCCATCAGGTAACTGAATGACGTTTTTACCGGCGATCTCTACCGACTTAATCGACTGGAGGAATTCCAGCATCTTGCCGTGTTTGATTTTATCAACATTTTCAAAATCTTGTTCAGTTGCCATTGTTTAATTCTCTCGCTGCATCAATGAGTTTATAAGACCCACCTTCAATATAAACCGCGTGGGCAAGGTCGTATTTCTTACCATCTTGGGTAACGATACCAGAAAGTATAAGGGTAAACATTTTGTCTCCCTCATTGGCACGTTTTGCATGAGCATCAACCGAGACGGCATCGAAGATTTGCAACATATACTCGCTGAGGTTTTGTTTTATGTCAGCGAGGAATAACTCTTCGCTGCCCTTGTCATCTTGGTGGTTGGCGACGACAAACTGGTAAGAGTGCACGTTGCGAATCACAATACATTGATCGATACGGTTAGCAAACCAATACGCAATTGCTCTGTCAATCTTAACGGTAGGTTCTTGAATGAATCCAAGGGTATCCATTGAACCGACTACACCTTTAGGCATTTCTTTTCTCCAGGAATATTCATGATCAAAAGATAAAGAAACAAAAAAAAAATAAGAGATGAAGATTCAGGATCTCCCAATGAAGGGAGATCCTGAGGTCTTAGTTACGTTTGGCCATTTGATGCGTTGGGGTCAAGAGTACTTTGAGTGCATCCTTGATTCCTTGGAAAGCAGCATAACCAAATACAATTGCACCGATCCCACCAAAGAAAGCAGCCACAATTGCAACGTCGTCAGGAGTAGTTGAGCTAAAGAAATGAAACATAATCGCCTCTCACTATATCAGATAAGTTTAAACTGTTTAGGTTTACTACTTAGATGATATAGGTCTGAAACCAAATGCAGATGAATTAGATCAGTCTTTTATCTGATCCCAAGTCTCACTGCACAAGGTGATGGACTCTGGTAATTTCTTTTCAGCAAAAAGTTGTTCAACAATCGGATAAGCAACTTCTGCGTCAGTACCGTATACCAGGGAAACGTGGAGCAAAAGATCATCGAAGGAATGTTTAAATCCTTCCTTGACCAGTTCTTTGTGTCGCTCAAGCACAGCATCGGATTCCAGAACAAGAGCACAAGCTCGCCATTTGGAACCCACTTTACCCAACATCTTCACGCCCACAATCCTGGCTTTATAAACCTTGTTAGATAGGGATGGAACAATATCGGGATTCGATTCATCGTACATGATTGTGGCATGCAACTTATTCGATGGAATAAGATCCAGTTCTTCACAAGCTGGAACGATGACGTTATACAGTTTTGTACCACTTGCTAAATCAACATGTAACTCAGCATATCCGTGATTGGACATAAGTTTATTGACCTTCTTAATTTTACCTGCACTAACAGCATAAAGTGCAGAGTCCACACATTCGGTTAAATGACGTCCTATCAAAGTCTTATCTTTCTTAAAACGGTCTTTAAGAATAAGAAGAAGATGTTCCTCAGTCAAACCATTGGTACCAAATTCAAGTTTAGCAATGCGGTTTTCATCGCTGTCGTAAACTTTGTACTGACCCGATTGAGATGAAACACATCTAATCGTTCCCTCATCACTTCGATGAATTGTCGGCATCTCGTTTACTCGCTTCTAAGATGAACTGGCGCTTTTGTTCACGGGTTAATCCAATCGGCATGTTGATCTTCTTTTCAGCCAATGCTTTATTCATTCTGTCTTGATCAATAACAACAACCGTTCCCGCTACTTGAAGACGACCGCGAATAACACTTTTCATTATCCCTCCATACAAAAAAAAATAAGAAGAAAAGGTAACCTACCCAATTGGGTAGGTTACGCTTCAATTACTCTTCGTTGGCTTCTGCTTCTTTACGACGTTCTTCCACTTCTTCAAGAGAAAGGATATTCGTATTCGATACAGAAGTTGGGTCGAACAGGTTGTTGGCAATATGCAGGTTAGTGGCTTGCCAGGTACGATGGATTCCTACACGCTCAGAAATACTCAGGTGAGTTAACTGATCACGTGAACTGGAGAAGACCGTACGATTCAGAGTATTTTCCTCTTTATCGAAGATCACTTTACCATCGATAGAACGATTATAGAAATAGTTCTCACGACCAATACCGGTACAGGCATTATGGAAATCTCCATCATAACCAGACACTTGTCCAGTTTGATAGAGCGCCTGCAGTTGTGGGTTGGCCATTATGTAATCTCGCATGAAGCCCAGAGCCTGTTGCTGATATTGGACTTCAGAGAGATAACCGATTTCAAACCGACCTACATACTGACCGTCTTTCCCGTTAACACGATTACTGAATTCCCACATACGACTATTCATAAAGTTAGTATGCAGTTCTTTAACGGAGTTGAGAGTATCTCCAAGCCAACCAGACAGGTTGTCATATTTCTGATACATGTTGGCCATGTAACCATCGAACACGGCAGCACTACTATCAGTCATCGACCCACTGGTTGCTCTCATAAAGGCAGCAGTTACGTTCAAAGCTATTCCTCTGCGATTGGTTCGCTCAGTAATACAGAGTTGATATTTAACAAGTTGGTTTTTGTATGGGTACCAAAACGACTCACTTTAAAGAGTTTATTTGGATCCAACATCTGATGGTGACCCCAGCTACTGTATGCTTCGATCTTAGAGGCCATATCTGGCAAGAAGATCACATACATCGCATCGCCATCAAAGTCGGCACCATATTCCTTAACAGTGGTGATTGGAATACGGATAGACTTGTCATCCAGGTCACGGGAGAATTTAACAAAGAACGCACGGGCAGACAGATACTGAATCGACGGATTTCGACCCGCTGTCGCCATTGCCAGTTTGTTATCTTCAATCCATGTATAGAACTCTTCAATCAATGGATGACGATAGTTGTTCGCCGTACGGATAATGCGTTTTACCTGTAACGGTGTATACCCTTTACGATATAACCAACCGGTCAGATGTTTATCCAGACAAGTCAAACCATACAGCCACGGAAGTACAATGGTATCAGAACGACACACGCCCGATTCACCGGTAATGATAGAACGACCGGTCATAGGAAGCTTACCTGCCCCCGCATGATATCGAATCATTCCTTTCTTACCAAACAGAATGTTCTTCTGTACTTCCATCAGAGCATCAACCAAAGCCTTCATGTTTTTACCCATGAGGTCTTCGTTCTCTTCTGCTCGCACATCATCAATCGGATAAGTATCCGCTAATGTGAAATAGATCTTGTCCAGATCCGTTTGTTCTTTATTGACATAACGGTCACGCTGATCAGATTCAACCACCGTGGTAATTTTGTTAGGTAATGGAAGATAATTAAACACCGCTTTGGTTTTGAACTCTTGCCAAAACGCTGCAAAGTCTTCACGATCCTTTTCGTTCAGATCGAGTACTTTGCTGATATCGTGTTCAATCGCTGACATTACAATAAGGTCAAGGTTATCGATAAAGCTATTATAGCCAAACTCGATATCCAATGCCGCGCGGAAGCTCTCGATCTTTGCCGCAATTTTAAATGCGTTGTTATTTGGATCCCGGAATTTCTTGTCATCGCGGATGGTTGGATTAATCCAATATTCCACTAAGTTGACTTTCGGGGACTTGGTGTTCAGTTTACTGAAGAAGATTGCCCACATGGCTGGACTGATAAAGCCAGACACATAAGCCGGTTTCTTTAACCAGACAATCGTTTCAATCTGCTGAGACAGAGGTTTAACAACTTCATGCCCACAGTTGTCACAGACAAACTTCATGTCTTCATACATGTTGCTACGATACTTCTTACATTGACAAGATGCGACAGTGTCGAAGTTATTTCCTTCAAACTCTGTACGCAACAGTTCAATGATAGCTTCACGGTCTTCTTCAATGTTGAAGTCGAAGTCATTCAGATAAACAGGTGGTCTGATACTCAGATCGTGTTTAACATTGAAATCTTCGAAATCAGGATACAAGGGTGTATAGAAGCGAGGATCATCCTGACGTGGTGTTACCCCACTTGCTTTAATAATGTCATTAAATAACGCACTCGGAACCATGTTATTGTCCGCGTAGTTATTTAGAATGTCCGCTACCGTTGTCGACATAAAAAATAAACCCTATGAGTAAAACAAGGACATCAGGGGTTAGCCCGATGTCCTTGTCATGGTTGTTAATTACCGTTACCGGTCAGTATCAATTAATACTGGGAGTACGCGCCATTCCAACCCATACCGGCAGCCTGTACAGCCTGTGACAGTTGGGTAGTGATAGCGTAGTTCAGGTAATCGTTACCGGTGTTCATCTGCCACATGGTCGCGGTGCTTGAACCGGACAGAGTCAGAGTACCGGCCTGAGCCATAGCCTGCGCGAAGGTCGCGAAGAAGCTGTTTTCCCAGATGAAACGACGGTTCCAGCCATCGAGGATGACGTTACCACCGAACAGCTGAGTCAGGCGAGTGTAGATGTTGAACTGACGAACCTTCAGGTTTTCACCTGCGATGGTACCGTTGATCAGACCCTGGTATTCGCTGATAGCATTTTCGTTGTTGCCGTAGTACGCGTCTTGACGCAGGAACATACCGTCGACTTCGGCCAGATCGAACCACTTACCATCTTTACCTTGTGCAATACCACTTGGCATGATGATGTTGGTTGCTTTCAGGATTGAATCGCCCGGCGCCCAATCAGTGCGTGGGTTACGTGCAGCACCTTTGTTAGCATTCGCCTGTGCAATTTCGCTGAACTTGTTTTTGGACAGCGCATCGAGCAGGGTCAGCAGGGTACGATGATAAGTAGAGCCAGAAGGCTTACCGACCAGGTTCCACCAGAAATCGGTGTTCGCTACATCGTGGGTGAAGGTTGACAGATCCAGGACATACACAGCGTTTGGAGATACGTAAGTACCCAGCCACTGATTGATGACCTGCGCGTTGGTGATGTTTTTGTCGGTGATGTACTGTGGAGTACCGAATGCACCGCCGATAGACTGCATGATCTGAGACAGGTAGAAGTTGAAGTTACCGATATTACCACGGTGACCGACTTCTTTGCTGCGCAGCGCTTCTGAGAAGTAGTTGATGTTGTTCGCACCGATAGATGCGTACAGACCCAACAGAGCAGTCAGCAGAGAGCTGTTGTTGTTCAGGGTTTCGCCTGGAACAGTCAGACCAGTAGAGATTACTGGAACCAGTGGACCAACTACTGCACCCGGTGCACGCTGACGAGCGCCCTGGAACTGACTCATTGACATTGCTTCCAGAGAAACAGTCATGTAGGAAGTTGCAACAGAACGGCTCTGTGAGCTGTTTGCGTTCTGGGTGTTGTTTTTGTTGGTGGTAGAGATCTTGGCAGACAGGTTGTACGGAGTAGGTACGCCGTCGATGATGACTTTGTGAACCGGCTCGATACGCGCTACTGCAGTATCATCTTTACCGAACAGCTGACCGTCTTTGAACGGGTTAGGGAATGACACACCTGCAACGGTCGCTTCCAGAGAGGCGATGTTGAACAGAGAGGTTGACCACTCTTTCAGGATGCTGTTGGTTACCTGACCGATCATGTCTTCGGTGCTGATCTGGTTTTTGATGAACGGTTCCAGGTTGCGAACAACTGGTGCCAGAACGATCACTTTGGTGTACTGTTTGCCTTCGATGAAGCTGTACTGAGCTTTCACTTTCTCCAGCAGCTGACCATCCATGAAGTTGGACGCTGGTTTAGCGATCGCACGCGCCGCTGGTTCGTTGGCCAGGTAGACAGATTCGGTCACTTCGGTGATACCGGCTTTGTAGAACAGAACTGGCTGAACGTAAACCACGCTACCGATAACGGTATGCAGACAGATGCCTGGCAGGCTTGGAGAGATGTCAGAAGTGATGTTCTGAACTTTCTTCGGCAGTGACAGTTTCTGCGCTTCAGTTGCGGTGTTCTGGTTCAGCGCTTCGATGGTCTTTTCGATACGCTTCACAACTTCTTGCACTTCGGCGATGTTGTGAGTCGAAGAGATCAGGTTCTGCTGACCCAGCAGAGCGAGCAGCGGGTTGTTGCTTGACATGTTAGTGTTACCTGCGTTGTTAGAAGGTTTGTTGTTGTTTTCAGAAGCGTGGTTATCAAGAGCCATTATACAAATTCCTTATTTAAAATCAGTGATATAGATTAACGTTAATTTACATGGTGGGGATCAGATGAAATGACATCTAGTCTTCTATGCACTATAATAATATAGACTTCAAAAATTATAGGAACATCTTTTTCTCACAGTAAATCGTATGTATACTTAAAAATAAACGTACGACTCCCGTGTATCCTTAAGGACAAGCCTTAAGAATTAGTTTACATATAATACAAATGTTACGTAATTATTTACGGAGCACTTAATGAGGTTTATTTGAATGTCCTATTTCAAACTTCAACCTAATGGGTTGAACTATGCGGTTAAGCCGTATGGTGGACTGGTAAACCTAGAACGGATAATGTCGAGAAACGAAGATCGCTTCTTTAATTATATCAATCTAGGAAATCGCACGGTTCCTAACCAGAATCCATTGGTGCAGTTCTTACAGTCATTCTCGGTGAACGTAGAATGGGATCGCGACTATTTAATTAATCAGATTCATTCCCGTGCTCAGCAAATAGCAAGCTTGACCGATTTCACTTCTTTATACAGTAAAGGTGAAAACCATATCGGGTCAATCTATCCAGAGAGTAACCACAATACCCTGCTGGTGATTCCTTTTGGTAATCCAAGTCCTGCACAAATAAATGACTATTTCAGTATCGATTTAGATGAGCTGGTTCCGATGTACCCAATCTACACCACTGATACTATTCAGCGTTGGGACATTATGGATCTCATCGACACACGCTCTCTGAAAGCCCCTGCTGATATTTTTACCATTGTCAATGTCGATGTCTATGCGTTAATCATCGGCTTCTACCGTTGGTTACAGCGCGGTGTAGAGTGGGGTAATTCTCCACATGGATATATCGCCAACTTTCCGTTGATGAATTGTTATCTCTATCATAACGAGTTGGTGAACTTTAACTACCTCAATGGACAAACAACGGATATTGATATCTCTAAGGGGAATTGGAACTTAGAGAACTACTATACTCAGTTAACCGAATACACTGAGTATAAGAACCGTTGGATGCTGGGCAACATCATGCAGTCTTTCACTGAGTTTGTTCAGGTTAATAAACGAACCAATTCGAATGTACGACTGAATAAGATGGTCTATCCAGAAGCCTACAAAAGTCTGTACTTCGTTCAGATGAATTGGGTTTGGAGTTTGGCGTCGTTGGGATTGGTTGAGAAATATATCCGCTATAACAACCTTCTGGGTTCTGTAGACGGTCAGATAAAAGCTCAGTTAAATTTGTATTACACCAAAGTTCAACTGCAAAGTCAAATTAATCAAATCCCTATGCCGATGTGGAAGAAACACTTCACCGATATCTGGACACAAGTCAAAGATATAAAACCATAATAGAAGGTGAACTCTATCCGGATATCCGGATAGAGTTCTGTAAATTGTTTTACATAAAATTGATTATTTATTAACCATCTGCTTTGCTTTATCCAGAAACTTTAAGAATTGAACACCGGACTCTTTACTGATGAAGATTAAGGATCGCTGGTTACCCATAATACCATCAGTGGAGATGCATACTGCCGGCTTATCACAAATTGACTGTTTGAATACGCGCAGGTTAAGTTCACCAAACCATTCCCAACTAGTATCTATTTTTACTTCTCTGGTGTCAGTCTCAATCAAACATTTGATAGCTTCGGATAACTTATCAATGAATGATTTATCAACAAATCCGAATGAGAACATCTCGTAGGGACCGACAATGGTGAGTTGGTATGATAACTCCCCAAAACTATGTCTTTTAAAATCCCACCATGAGAATAGATTAATAGACCCCACTTTTTCTTTGGAGACCATTTGTTCACCGACGGCATTTTTAACAATGTAAGGCTTATCTTTATGATAAGGACCGTCAGCAATATACAATTCGAGAGATCTGATTAAACCGTTATAGCATTCCTTTCCTAATAAGAGACATGAACCGATTCTAATTGTGGAAGGAGTATACTTAATAGCCGACAATTTGCTCTTTGTTGTTCCGCAGGCGCGAATAAGTACTTTCAATTCACTCAACACCGTTTCAGCATCCGATTTATTCAGAGATGGTGATGTTGCATGTCCCACAACAACTTGACAGTATTTCTCATAAATCAACAGATGGGAATACCGAGTAGGGTCGATATTGATGGAGGCCAGTGCAACTGGCGGCTTCCAAATAAGTGGGTTATCTACAAAACCTGTTTTTTCTTTCATTATAAGCTCCTCGCTTATTGGGTTTATCACTACGGAAGAGTCATGGGCGGTACTCCCGCCCTCACTCGATACTATTAATGTTCGTCACTAACCAGACGGGTAATGGAGTCGTTCATGAAATACAGACCGGTTGAGTTTAAGACTTCATAAACACATTTCAGGTTCTGTTTAATCACCGTGCGATAATCCACCGCCTTCTTGATCTCATCCGGGATACCCTGGATGTATTGCAGACGTTCCATTGGGATGACAATGTTGCCGAGTTTATCACGACCTGCTAAAGTGAAGTGTTCCTCAAGCTTGGCTTTGATATCCGGATCCTGGATAGACTCAAACCACTCTTTCAGTTTGGACTTCGTTCCCAGATCAACCGACATTTTGACACCCACATAAGGAAGCTCTGGAGCCGGACCGTATTTATCAGCAAACACGTTTTCCCACAGTTCATGATAGAAGTACACTGAACCTGATGGATTACTGTATGCGGCTTTACCTTTCACACCCTGACGGGACAACCACTTCCAATCGCCACTGTTGATGTCGTTAACGATAGTGCGCTCCAGATCCCCAATCTCTTTCAAGATTACCGGGGCATCCAGTTTCTTCTTGTGCTCAATCGCCTCCAATGTATCCACCATTAACTTCTGTGCAAAGTCTTTGATGTTCTTGGCAATCTTCGATGACTTCAGATGCACCCCTTTGATCTCCATTTCGGGTTTCTCGTTCATCACCCCCTCCACCATTTGCTGACTGGCATAATAGTGTTTGGACATCAGGGTGGTCACATAAGCACCAAAGTAGTATTCGTTCTTCATCCCCAACATGCGCAGGTTACGCTTACTCACGTTAAGGTTAGCCGACAACTGTTGATGTTGGTCAACCGAGATCATGCGAATGAAGTAAGTCAATACCGCATTCAAACGAATACCTTTCTCACGGTCATTGGTGTACGACTCGATCATTTCATCCACGGTGTAGATTGAGGAGTCGGTATCAGAAGTCAACACACAGTCACGGATAGAAGAAGTTACGTCAAACAGACCCGATGGCGGGATAACTGATTTGAAGAACACATTCATCAAGTCTGAGTATTTCTTCTCAACGTGATCGTGGTGATGGTTTAATGCGACAATCTCCAGCATCGGGGTATTACGTGGAAGCTTAGACACTGCCAAGACATATTTGTCATCGTTATCCGGAGCGACATAGTCCTTGATCTCTTTCCCTTCTTCCGGTGGGTTCAATGCTGCAAACTCATCGAAGAAACCGGAGATCACTTCTTTGTTGTGGTTAAACAAAGAAACCAAGTCCAGGGTATAAAGAATAGAGGCCAAATGCAGAGGTTGTAATTCTTTCAGGAAGTTCTTGATGACTTCCATGTACTGGAACGAATCCCAATAACGAGAAGAACAGTAAATCACACGTTCCATGACATCATCGATGGTTGGGTAATGGAGTTTGTATTTCTCCATAACGTCTTCCAGCTTCTTCATGTCAGTAACCTGGATACGTGCCATGATCGACTGTAACGTATTCTCAGGGGTGTTATAGAAACGGTTACCGGCAATGAACTGTTCGTTAATTAAGTTTGCTGTGGACGTTAGACAACGACAGGTAGACGTCAGTGAAGTATGACCGGTCTTGTTATTGATCGGCGTACCTTCTGATGACATGGCACCAGACTGTGCGTTGTTAAAGATCTTAAAGGCGTTCTGTAATTCGTGGTACTTATCATAGAGTTCATCGTCACCGGCTTTGTGTGCCTTCTTACGAAGTCCTTTATAATAGTTTCGGTTGTCGATAAAGAGACGTGTACCGATTGAGTTCACACACTCTTCTTCTTCTGAGTTGGTGTACGCAACCATAGAAGGGGAGAAATGATAGTTGTTCTGCTGAACATGTTTCAATACAGAGGAGAAAGGAATAACGTGTAACTCACGGTCACCAAGTTTGTTTTTAATAATGACTTTGGCACGGCGAGAACGAAACTCGTCTTTCTTCTCTTTAAAATATTTTATCAGATTCGCTCTGATCTCAGATTCATCTTCACCGCGTACTTTCGCAAGAAACGTTGCGTGTTGACTAATCGCATGTTTCAGTATATTGCGGTCGCTGCTGTATTCCTCTGAGAGAAATGGTCCCACTCCAGACATCTTGGTTCCCTCATTAAGAGAAAAAAAAAATAATTAGGTAAACATATTACCAGACCTACCGTATGGTAGGCCCAGTAATAGGATAATTATTTATTGTCATCGATCTTAATTGTGTATTTCACATTCAAGCTGTTCAGGCAATCAATCAATGGCGCTTTCTGCCATTCTTGGAATGTCTGGATAATGACAGTTGCAGTGCGAGTCGTTAATGTGGTTAATGAATCCACATTGATCCAGGGGAATCCAATCACGAGGTAATCAGATTTGGTTGGATCTAACTGCAAGATAAAGTAGTTATAGACGGAGGGATCATTGACATTATCAACGCTGTCTTTAAAGAACGGATAAAAGTTAGCGTGTTTAACATCAATAGACGGGTCGATTAACCGAGCCACACCGTAAGGTGCAATACTGTTAACCACCGCTGCCTTATATTGATCCCCGTAGATACCCTGTGTAATCATATCAAAATTGATGATGTCATCTTTCTTGATAAGGGTGATATCTGTCATCGGTTATGGACCTCAAGCAAAATAAGTGGGAAGGTTATCAAAGTATCCCCGTGCTTTGCTTTTGATCCTGGAATATCCAAGATATTAATATCCTGCATGAATTCCTGTGGAAGAATTTGGTTATTGATGTTATCAAATAAGAACTCATCTACACCCGTAAGGAAAGACGACAGATAACTCTCCACCCATTCCCGTAAAAAATTGGCCAGCTGTCCAGGTGTGAGAACAGCTTCGTTGGGAAGTTTAAAGTGGTGATTGTACTCTGGAGTAGAGATGTATTCAATTTGAGGATTCATGTTATAACAAACGTTATCCCAAAAACTCTCGACGTACATCCAGAGTTTATCTTCGCCGTCTCCTTCGAAGAGATCAGAAAGGTCATCCAGGACTCGACCTAATACTTGATGATAGTTGTCTTCTTCGAGAAACTCTTCCTCGCCCTCAATCGCGATAAACTCGGTATATTTTACCATTGATTGGACGCTACTTAAAAAAGAGACAACGATCTTCTCTTGCCAATCTTCCAGCTCTTGCTTCTGGCGAGTTACTTTATAGTTGTTCTCGAAGGTCTTGAGAACGACATTAACAAGTTCAGTCGTCAGCGGTTCATCTTTTAAATCAAGGTGTTCTACGATACCTCCTAACAGCTTATCGTAGTCGAAGTGGTTTGCCTTTATGTACATATGTTACCTGCATTGAAAGGTCATGTAGAGACCTGTACCTGTTCCTTGTAGCTGACAGATAATTTCTTGGTAGTCTCGGTTAAGGCCGTCCAGAAACATCTTGAAACTCAGGTAGTCGGCGGTAAAGCGATCATCCATATTCTTGTTCCCGGTCTCCATCGTCATTTCAGCAGTCAAGTCACGAGTACCGTTATGCTGAACGTTGTACGCTTCCAGCAACATGATGACGCAGTTCAACAACGTGGTAAAGGGTAACCCAGGGTGAATCAGTGTGTGGGTAAAGTTTGCAGGGGGTTGATGAGATTCACTCATCCCGGTCAGCATGTTCATTGGTATGGTCCTTAATATAGAAACGGTTGTTCTTAATATAGAAATCTTCCACATTATCCGTATAGTTCAGTTCACTTATGAGCTCATATAAAGTAGGTCTGAGTTCTCTTTTAATACTGACATCAAATGGACTGAACCATCTGGACAGCTGTGCGTTAAGGATTTCCTCCCGACGATGCGAGAGGAAATCCAAAATAACAGTAAAGAGTTTCTCAGTATCTAATCCATAGCGCTTAGCAATCTGAAGTATCGGAAAGATGTTGCAAGTATGCAACTTCATTCTTACTCCTCAGTGATTTCTAAATGCATCGCCTTCCACAGTAGGTTGTTGCCATCCCAGCATGTCTGGTCGAAAAGAGACTTGATATCGACACGATGTCCAAATTTCTCTTCTAATTGATCTTGAAACTTAACAAACTCTTTTTGTAACTCTGGCCAGAGCTCACTAACAAAACGTTGACGTGGGTCGTATCCGAGATCAGTGAATTCTTCAGATTCCCCAGGATGGATCTCCACCAAGATAAAGTTCAAGTTATCCCGCCAACGAACCAACCGATATTTACGCTCGGGGTCAATACCCTTTTGATTGACCACGTAGTCACGGAATAACAGAAGCAGTTCATCAAACTCTTCAATTATGGCTTCGTGTTCAAACCAGTAAGTCAACTCCGGACAACGCATATACCCGATTACATCAAAATACCCAGAAGCTTTAATAACCCATTCACGCAACCCCCAGATCACAGCCGGACGATTAGCACTGGTGATAAACTGATGGGCAAAGAGCAACTTCTTTTCTAACTCTTCATCAATAATGGAATCGAACGATGTGAATTCGATTCTACCGTTTATCGAACATGGATTCAAGTTGGTCGATGCTTGGGTAGTCAATAACGGCGTCGCTGACATCTTCATTATCCGTTTCAGGGGTAGACAGGAATGATTCCACTGTTGCTTCCAGGTCCATGCTGATCGCATGAAACTTAATGGTACTGCGCGGGAGAGCCCGCTCTACCAATTTGTATTTCATTCGGTTATCAAACCCAGCAAGATAGAATTGCTTCTTGATCTCGCGCACTTCTTCGTAGATGGTCGAATAGAACAACTGAAGTGAAGTGTCGTCAGAATACTTACTGCGTAACTCCTCCCCGATAGCTTCTTCAGAAGTTTGATGTTTGTTGTTCAGTGCCCTGACAATAATGTCTAACACCAGAGGGTAGTAATACGCGACGTATTCCTGAACCGTTTGATTATTGTCTTCCGCTGACTGATAAAGGAATATCCCTATATTTGTTTTAAGGGTGCGGCTATCAATGTTGTACATATTGTTGCTCAGTGTATAGTGAGTTGAAATACAAGATTACCCAGACTTGCCAAAACAGCACAGTCAGTAACATGTACACCAAGGAGACATTCCTCGGCATAATTCTTAATACTTTCATACACATAAGAGTGTTCGAAAGACAAATTGGGATCGTAATATCCAGCTTCTACGGGGAACCCATTATCTTGACAAACCTTGGCCAAGATAGAATGTGCCAACCCGATGTCATTTTCAGATATCACATTTAGCGCGGTACGTTGATGAGTCAATCTAAACAAAATTTTCATGGGGGCAAAAGCCCTGGGAATTCCCAGGGCCTCCTTTATTACATCATGCCGTCGTCGTTTGCGTCGCCGCCAAAGTTCAGACCACCTTTATTGCGGAATTGACCAGCCAACTGATCAGCTTTCACTGACTTGGCATTGATCATTTCTTTCAGGCTTTCCAGGGTATCACCGTGATCCAGCACTGCGTGCGTGGTTTGATGAATACCATGATAGGTCTGACCATAGATACCCGCTTTGCGATACAACAGATCTTCGAATGGAGATTTGATCTGGTCTGCATCCGCATACAGGCTCAGCGCCGCCACAGGTTTGCTTTCATATTTACTGAGGCCATCTTCGGTCAGGAATGTCAGCTGAGTCAGAACTGGATCTGCGTCTACGATAGACGTGTAGAAGAAGAAGTTAAACACGTCGGCATAGTCGATACGTTCATTTTCCAGACTGAACATCATGATTGCGTTATCGATACGGGCAGCGGCCTGCGCATTGATTTCGCCCTGAGTAATGGTCGGTTTGTTTTCCAGGTAGGTAAACAGAACAGAGTGACCGAACTTGGTCTGGTTGTACAGAGACCCCAGTGTACCGATGGTGTTTTCATGCTCTTTGAAACTTGAGCGATCACCAATCACAATCGCCAGTACTGGAATTTTGCGCTCCAGTAAATAGCGGACAATGAATGGACCCAGAGCCGCACCGGTGCCGCCGCTGGTTGAGAACACTACGATGTTGAGTTTGTTCGGCGCATATTTGGCCAGCATCTGCTTGGTGAAGTCAGGATACTTTTCAAGATGAGCCTGTTTGTTACCACCTGAACCTTCTGCACCTGGAACACGCTCTACATTGAACGCACCGTCAGTGACCGGGTTAGCACTGGAGGTATCAAAGCCAACGATGGTATCGATATCGCGACCATTACGGTTGTCTTTCAGGAAACGATTAGCAACGTTGATCCCGGTACCGCCTACTGCATAGATGTTAAAATCTTTCATTTACTTTCCTTTATAGGTTAAAGTTACTTCGTCAGGTTGCATAAAGCTCCAAATCCTTCTTTATGCGATTTAATCGTCTACATGATGCAACGATCAGTATTACTTAAATAAAGCGCTTAAAATTGATTACAGAGCTTATTCGAGTATCTGACACATGATATTGTCAGTTTCGTCAAACAGCCATTGTAAACATCCGTCCATCAACTCTTGTTCGGTTTCGGCATAGATTGCTTGATCCAATTGCAGACCGATACCCAAGGGTGCTGGTTGGAATTCAAACCCGTGTTTCAACACGGGCTTGCTACAGAAGGTGCCCTGAAGTTTAATCAGGAAGTGGCCAGGACCCTCTTCATCGATAGGATAGACAACAAGCGCAAAGACCAGGTTTAGATCGCCCTCAGTGATACGAAAACTGAAACCTTGCATGTCTTCGATATTGAACCAGTTAGGGATAGGTTTACCCTGACAGCTCTGACAAATCTCGCGCAGTTTCATTTCGGCGTATTTCTGTACAGCACTAGTGGTCGACATACATGTCCTCGACTTTTTGAAGTTTATCAATAAAGGTTGGAATAACCTTTAGTTTCAGGATCTCAAGAATACCTTTATAAGAAACGAATTCACTCTTCTTAAAGAAGGTTGTGGATTCACGCAGCTTGGGAATCAGGAAACTAATTCCGTATTGCACATTTCTTTCAGTTTTCTCCAGATCAATCTCAACAAAGCAAATGAAGACTTCGTTCTTAGTTGACTTATAACGAAAACTGACAAAGATACTTTTCTGATCGCCTGGGTTCAAGACCTTGATGAAATAGACATTTCGATAAGGCTTAGGGGTGCGCCCAAAAGCAGCATCAATAAGTATTTCACTTACGAGTTCTTTTAGTTGCATGGTTTCCTCCTGATTCCTCGATCAGTTTAATAAGCTGTTCATTGGAATCAACAATCATATCTATTAACGCATTGACAGCCAGGTCATCCAACACTAACACATCCGGATTCATAAAAAGAGGAATCTCTCCGCCACGAATTCTGATGAATGCTCCGCCACGACGTCTCTCATCACCACGTCGATAAACCACTTCGAGGACGTCAATGGGATAACGATCTGGATTACCAAAAGCAGCGATTTGGAAATGACGCAATACATTTCCAGTATTTCGAAGATCCAATAATTCATCTACGATAATAAAGAAATGTTTCATATCCTTTCTTTCAAATTTACGATGAAACTGGATTTTGTGTTCACCGCCAGTTTGAATACATTTTAATATATCCGCGATCACTGCATAAATTGTTACCTTGGTTATTGCCCGTCGGTTATCCATGTTATAAAAAACCTTTCTACATTAGTGTACACGATGATAATATTTGTTTGAAATTATTTTAGCGCGGCATAATCGAGAACAGGGTGTTACCCCTGTTCTCTGTGCAATGTTTATTTAGGTTCGGTCTTCAACTGCAGATAACGTCTCTGGATATTCGGCTTAGCCGCGGTACCCATATTGATCTTAACAACAAGATGGTCTTTCTCAATCTTGCCCTTCAAGATCAGGTCACCGTCATTGGTTGCCCCAATACCAGCAGAACAGCCGATTGACCACTGTTCCAGGATATCGGTGATTCCTGCTACGGCATTCAGATCATCAAGTGATACTTTCTTAATGTCCGGTGTAAAGTAGTAGGAGACCCCTGCCTCATAACGGGTTTTTGAAGTTGCGGTGATCATTGGGATAACGTTTTTGGTATATGGCTTAACTTGCACATATATGACGAACTTGCCACCACCGACTTTAGCAAACTTCACCGCCGAGACGGGACTTGAACCCACGGGTTGGAATGTTCCACCCATGCCACCGTTCTGATAGGTCTGGAAACGAATCAGGGTGTTACCACCGCCTTGTCGTACACCATCGATATCTTCAAGTACGGCACCTTTGGAAAGCATGTTTCCGCAAGCGATCATATTGATGTCAACGGTGTCACTTTCTTCAGATAAGTAGAAAGTACCCAGCTGGAACCAGTTAGCAACATTAGATGAGTTACTGATTTTGTTACGGGACATCAGTGTACCGGGTTCTAATGACCGCTCAACAAATATTCCATACGGGTTGATATCCACACGACCACGTTCCCATTCGCTCAACCACTGATCGGAGTCGTCGCGAGTGTAATCGATACCTGAAAAATTACCCTGATGGTTTTTGTTGATCTCGGTTAACTGGGCACAAGACACTTTCAGCGTGGTTTTACAATCTTCCATGCTGAGGTTTTCAATGGTCCAGTGGCCACCGCTTAATGTACCTGGATCATCGCTGTGTTCAATCCAACCATTACGAATCAGTGCTTGGGTGCAACGTTGGAGATTAAAGACTTTACCATTATGGTTATTCTGGATATTGAAGTTAGTCAGTTCTAATGCGGTGGAGTGATTCCAACCACCTTTCTCACGGTCTGACCACCCACCCACAATTACATCACCAGTACACTGGCTGGTATAGAACTGATCAATCTTGCTATCAAGTGTATCAATCAAGCTAATACAAGTTCCACCGATCTTGTTGAACTTGACGCAACGGGCGTTGAAGTATTGTCCACCAATAACATTGTTACGGAAGATCCCTTTCTTGTTGGGTTTATCAACAGTACTGGTACCTTCAAACATGATGTTACTGATTTCTACCCAACGGTGTTTAACATCAATCAAAAACTCTTCAACAGGCTCGCCTTTTTCATTGGTCGGACCGGTGTCGGTGACGATGAAAGTGTTGGCGAAATAACCAAAGTTAACAGGGGGTCCAGAGATACGGAAATAGCTGGACTCACTTAACATGCCGAGCTTGGACAAAAACAGTCGCCCAGCAGGAAGCTGAATACCCAGACCTGGGTAATTGGCAAAGGCCCACTTATGCATGGCCAGTGCTGCATCAGCCATATCTGTCTTACCATCAGGAATTGCACCAAACTCAAGCACAGTCAGTTTGGATGGATCGCTGACAACACGTTCCCAGTAATAATCTTTACCGTGAGCGATAATCCCACCATCGCTGTATTTCTGTGTTACATTCCGATTGACCAAGTAACCGATGAAATAACCACCACCGATATTCGTACCTTCATTCCACCCTGTCAGCAGAACGCGTTGCCCCTGTTCTGTGGGTTTGGTCGCCTTTAACGCGGCGTATGACGGTATCAGAGTTAGTTCGTTACTTGACATTCTATTCTCCCATTCTAAGTTTGCAGGTGAATGTGCAACTATGTGTTACACATACGATAAAGGAAGCAAAAATAAATAGAAGAATAAACCCCTACTACCCAATTGGGTAGTAGGGGAATAGATTAGTAACCAGTGTGTGGATTTTGTTTTGGGTTGTGTGCTCCATTAGCGATTACAACACGACGCAGAGATTGAAACTCTTTGAAAGCTTCATCCTGAGTCAACCGCTTAGTGAGATCGCGAATATGATGAAACTGACGCCCACCGGGTGCATCGGGTAAATCATGACTGAACATAAAACGGGTGAGACCAGGACTCCACGTCATCTTATATTCACAGAAGAATTCACCTTTCACATCGTGAATGATGAAACTCTGGTTAATAACAGCATGAGTGGTCGTTTCGATTTCTGAAACTGTTGGTTTTGGTTCAGGAGTACTATGCGGTGTGCCGTGAGTGGCAATAAACTTAAACAGCTCGGTAAGTTTATTGGATTCTTGAGAACGGGCTTTACCTAACCCAGGATTAATAAATACATTACTTCCTTTCTCAGTTAACTCAATACCCACGACGAGATCAAGCAGGCGTTTTTGATATTCACTGATTTTCTTTCCGTGTACCGGACACTCTGGATTTTTACATTCACCATTCAGTGTTGCCGGATCAACGCCAGTTAGACCTTTGAATGTACCATCCAGTTGTCTGGCGAGTTCTTCAATTTTGTTAAAGTGATCCATACCTGTTTTACGCTGCCCGAGGTTTTCGTTTAAACGAGATTTAAAGGTTGGCGGAATCTCCAACATTTTTACGAGCTGAGTAAAATTAGAGATAGATTGAGTATTACTCAATATCTCCTTAATAGAAGGTTCTTGTTCCGGTGATTCAACCGGCTTGACTTTGCCGAGATCGACCTTGAACATCGCCGCCAATTCCTGAACCATTGGATCTTCAGGATTACCCTTGATGATCACCCCAGTTCTTTTGTCTTCAGGCAGTTCGTATCTGAAGGAAGGTTTCGGTAGATCTGTGAGACCCAACCCTTTAACATGATGAGAAAGAATAGCATTGATGTTTTCTTCTGACTCGTCGCCCGAAACTTTAATTGTTTCATAGGCTTCTGGGTGCGCGGCTTTGATCAATTGCATGTAGAGTGAATCTTTCACCGGTTCTTCCTCTTCGGTTAAATTTGGGTATTGTGGGAACGAAGGCATTGGATCTTCTTCTTTCTTAACTTCAGTTTTTACAGGGTTAGCGATTTTATCAAACATCTCGTCCAGAATCATACCACGCTTACGACGATCGAAGTCATTGAATACAGGGAAGTATTCTGCATCGATGATGATTTCTCGGCACAGGCGTCGTTGATGCGGGGAACGATGAATCACTGATTTCAGAGTACCAATCTTATCTACGTCACCGGCACGAATTTCGTTGATCAGTTTTAGAATCAACCGAGCTTCGTTGGCAAAGCGAGATAAAGAATCGTCCCATTTGAATAATGGACCAGTCAAGTGATTAGTTCCCATAAATTGGACATATGGTTCTGCGGGAGGATGCTTCGATTTCATTTTCTCTAACATTATTGTTGTGACTTCTTTTTGGGTATGTTCCATGAAGCGTTCTTTGATGGTTGCCTTAACCTGATTAAAACGAGCTTGATCGATATCCTTAACATACACTAACTGTTTAAAATATTCTTCGCCAAACATTTGTTTTACAAATGCCACCTGAAGGTATGGATACTGATCGAGGATACGACCGAGCTTATCGACGTACTTCTCGTAGTGGGTCAGATCTTTAGCAGTGCTTGCTTTTTCACAGTTTTCACAAGCTGCTTTAAACGCGTTCTCCACACTTTTGTATCCGACATGAAGACCTTTCGATTCAATCCGCAGAGTTAGGTCGATAAAGTAACCTGCTTTGGTCAGGAGACCATCGATAATAGCTGGCCAATCCATAAGCGAATATTCCTGTTTAGGATCTCGGTTAAAGAGTTCTTTATACAGATCAATGATATCTTCGAACTTCTTAGCTTCAATAAAAGAAGCAATCAGGTCACGAACTTTTTCAAATTCATGAATTCCAGTTTTGCTGTCAGTGCACTGCTGAAGATGACCGGATTCTGGAATATTGAAGGTATTCATAATACGGTCAGACAACCCGCCTGATTTACCACCATAGTTGGGAAACTCACAACCTTCTCTCAAACCAATTTTAACAATACGTGAAACAACATAGCGCTGAATTAAAGTTACATCTACCATAATACATTTCTCCGACATAAAAAGTAAGGGAGTCAATGACTCCCTATGAATTAGTTTATTGACCGACGTGCTTATTCATTAAGAACTGAAGCGGGGACTTGGTATTTTCCAACCCATGCTTGTCATTAATGTAACAACAGACCATATGGATGCGTTCTTCTGTTTCCATAAAAAGTCCATCAACTTTGCAAAAGTGCATGGTCAGGTTTTTGGTGTGCTGAAGGTCAACATCAACCAACTTGCAATTTTTCAAATACGGGTTATTCAGCTGAACATTTTTGAGATGGACCCCGCCTTCTAAAATAGGGGCATCGTTATCGGCAAATGTGATGACATTATCCGTACCGATAAGTGTAAGAGTGAGACGGCTGTTATCGATGCTAGCCTGGATATCATTGGCGAGTTCGACCAGGGGATTTAGAGTGCTGTCATCGAGATTATCGATATATGCCTGAGATGGACGATGAATAATGCGAAGTGTTGCAAGTCCATCATTGCGTTCAATGATCAGTTGATTGTTTTCAAGTTTGGTAGCATAGGTAGCTGTCATGGTGATATTCTCTAAAGTAAGTAGATAAAAGTAACCCTCCAGTGACGGAGGGTTACAGTTCAGGGTTTGTTACAAATTAACCTGCGATAACAGGTGCGGCAAAGCGATGCAGTTCAGACAGCATGCGCTCTACACGTTTGTGGATACGTTGCTCTTGTACTGACTCGACGGTAAAGTCGACGACATGATGTTCAACCACATAACTTGATTGTGGATCAGTAAGCCACAATCCCATACGTAGGCTATACATATCGTCACCGATCGGAATCAGCGTCAGGCGAACCACAATCGGTTTGTTGATCTGAAGCAGATCCAGTGTCTGACTGATCTTGAGTTCTTTATGCAGTGAACTCAGTTTGATCTTGCCGTCTTCCAGACCTTCCAGACCCAATGCCGAGCTTTCACCGATCAGGGTACGCAGTTGGTTACTCACTGCATTACGCACGGTGCCAAAAGGGGCCGCTACAAGTTCAGCCACATCGGTGGTATTCAGTTCAGGTAACAGAAGGGTAAGACGTTGTTGCAAGTTAAGCATGACTACCTCTATACAGGTTGGTTACGATAATAGGACATGTGGTTATAAGAAACCCTTTTTGGTAAAGTATCGTAATTGCATTCATCGAACGATACCATACCAAACTGCGTGATACCCATAAATGCCAGGGTAGAATTACGGATGTTACATCTCGGCTTCAATGACAGGAGATGTAGATTTCCATTTTCAATCTGGGGGTCATACAAATGGCAAGAACTTAACGCCACCTTTCCCTTCAGTAAAAATCCCTTTTGTTCAAGTATAGTGTTATACCCAAACAAACGCAAATCGAGTTCACCGGAATTAACTGCGGTTTCCAGGTCATTCCAAGCTTCATAGGCCGGGCTGATCTCCGGCTTACCAAAAGGTTTGAATGAGATATGCAGAGACCCACCGTTCTCTGAATCGTGAACTACCAATACGCCTTTCTCAATAGCAAATTGCAGTCTCTGCATAATAACCTCATCTACTCTTGGTCAGCATAACGTTGTTTGTTACGCACATCAGAAAAGAGCTCACCGTGATTCTTACGGGGCTTATTACAACACCACCCATCACAACGCTTAGGGGTAGTAGCAACTTTGCCGATAACGCGTTTATCGGTTTGGGTTCCCACTTCTCTCCCAATCAGGGTATAACCTGCCGAATAATACCGGGTACAGTTCTTTTTCTTCAGTGCGAGTTTATAACGACGGTAAGCACGAGTACGAGCCATAATAAATATTCCGAAACACGGGAGCGACAACATGCCGCCCCCTTCTTAGTTTTTCGGAATGGCGGGCTGATCTCAGCTTTTTAATCATGAATGAACACCGACCTTACGTTTGTAGTCAGCAATGAATCGGGGATTGGTATTGATAGAATACGACGCCCCACGTTTATCAACAATCACCCGATTAACGGAGACATCATTGATCTTGACTTCCAGGATGATCTTGGAACGATCGCGATTGAAACCCCAGATTTTGGTTCCCACCAGAACATCTGCTTTTGGTGTTTTGGTGGCAGTGCTTTCGCCTAAAACGATCAGGTCTTTGTTGGCTAATTCAGTAATGGCGTTCTCGATCAAATGAGTGATCGACTCATTGGTGACGCTTGAGTGCAGGTAAGCTTTTTGCATTAGTTCAGAGTCCAACTAAAGTCTTTCTCGATATAGCCGAGAGCGATGAGTGAAATGATGCCCAGATCGATATAACGCTGACAGATATCAACGTTCTTGTTGTTGGGATCTGGACGTTGTGGCATTGCATTGAAGCTCACATTGCGTTTTACAACGTGAAGCTCACCGTGATTGAAATCATCAGGAACCAACACGTCTACCCCGTAACCGGTTTCATCCCATGTTGCATAGATCATGCCATTGAAATGATCTTTGATCGCTTCAAAGTTGCTTTCGTGATTCCACAACGAGATGCGGTCACGCAGACCATGATGATACCAACTTGACGCCATTCCGCCAACGATATGTTCCAGAAAATGAGCACCAACCATTTCAACGACAGGCATCTGCATCGTCTCTTCGATATCGCGATCAAAGTCTTCTTCCTGGAAAGTAATCGCGTAAGGACGACCATGTAGGAATGTGGTTGCTGTGGCAAAAGGACGTTTGCGGTAAGCTTCCATGTCGCGAATACCGCGAAGTGCATTTGCGCCAGCAAGTTCGTCGAGTGGGTTCTTTTTGAATAAGAACTCGAAATCAACAGACTCACCGGTTTTATTATCGGTAACCAGTGTATACCTTTTGCTGTTACCCATGACACCGCTGCCTTTGTTCAGGCCATCACGAATAACATCTTTGATCATGTCAGAGATTTCAACTTGAAGTATCATTGCCTGACGTCTCGTATAATGCGTTTGACTCATTTGATTTCCTTAATGCGAAGTTTCATGAAGGCTTCTGTTATTTCGTTGACCAAACCCTTATCTAACGTTTGGCTTGATAAAGAAGCACAGGAAAGAATAGAGATGGGGATTACCTTATCATTGATGGATCCCAGTACCTCTATTCGACTGTCGTTATAGAGTGGCAGCAGTCCATTACTGTATAACGTGATTGTGTAGTTGTCATCGAGTTTGCCTCGCTTAAAGAAGCTTCGCTCTTCTTCACCCTTCACAACCTTGGTCAATACAATAGTAACGAACTGCTCCACCCTTGAGCGGAGCTTTTTCGGAACCGCCATTAATAGCCTTGAAGTCCAGTGTCATACGGACCATTGATTTGAGGACGCATCCCGGTAGGGTCGAATACCCCAAATTGACCAAATCCAGGCGACTGTCTTTTCATATAAGAATGAGTTCGAGTATCATCAAAGTAGTAAGCAACTTTATCCCCATCTTTGACATAGAGAATGCCGTTAAGGATAGCCGATTCAATAGAGACATCCACTGTACGAGGAGGATATTCAATACTACCAGCAATACCTAACGCTAAGTTAGCCGCTAAGCTGACTTGCTGGTTAAGAACGTTAGAATTGGTACTAAATAATGAATAGACCAGTTCTTCCCCTTTAGTGATACTGATGTTCGATTCAGATCGAGCAAAACGAACGTCACCAGGAAGAGTTACAGAGAACCCCAAAGATGAACGACGTTCTGACATGGCGAAAGGATTCGTCAGTGAACGGTTTGCGATATCGTACTGGACCATCTTTGTCAGATCGTTCATATCGATTCTTTCCTGATTAGGACCCAGTGTACCAGCCAATGTGACATAAAGCATGTTGAATGAATCACTGTTGCTAATTGATCCGGCATCAAGACCAGTACCTAGAACCATTTTACCATAAGTAATGGTGGCAGTTTTGCGTGGTGTGGCATAATAGGAAGCCAAGTCAACTTTTGATTTGACGGATACCTTCAGCTCTACACCATCAACAATGATAGAGCCCTCTCCATCATCACCTAAAGTAGAAATGATGGTTTTGGTGGTTTCAACGATTTCTTTAATCAGTTCCAGGGTAAAAGTCTTTTTCATGATGGATCCTTACTAAAGTTAAAAGAGGGTTAATTAAATAGCAACGTCATGGGTGATCAAGTCGGCCATGAGATAGTCAGAAAACAATTCCAGCGTACGGTGCTGTAAATCAGAAGAAGAGGTCATCACCTGAGGATTAATGGACATATCTTGATTCACAGCTTCTTCCAGTGCATAGAGACTGTTATTTGGATTAGCAGTTTGTGAGATCATTAAACGACGAGAATCCACATCGCAATGAAACTTCACAGTTAAGCCAATAACGGAGTCATAAGCGATGTTAGTGGTTATACCGTTGAACATGTCCTGAATGTTATCAACTTCATCCGCTTTCTCAATACTGAGTCTAATCAGTAGATTAGCGATATCTCGGCGAGTCTGAGATCGGGATTCAGAGATTGATCCAAGACTACCTTCGAAATAGAAATCGTTGAAAAGCCAATGTGAAACGAAAGTGTCTCGAACAAAGATGATGATGAGTTCATCACCCAAATCGTGTTCGAGTACGTGCCGACCATTATCGATATTACTCAAAGAAGCTTTCAAAAGAACTTCAATTTTTTCCACTAACTCACTATTCAGTAGCATAACAAATCCTTAAATAACAAACGGTTTAAAATCAGCATCAACCATATCTGTAGTAATGGTCTTAGGAATACACAGCGCTGGAGACACTGGGAAGTCATTGTTTCTGATATCAAGTAACTTCACTTGATTACCACGATGATCAAAGAGAGTGATGTCGTCAGCTTTCAAGTCAACAGTATATCCACCCGGTAACTGCAATTTGACTTCTTGTACATGCCGATTACTCACTGCACTGATTAGTTTCATCAGAGAGAAGTCGCCGATTAATGCGTTATCATATAAAGATTCCACAATGCGATGTACTAAGTCTTCGTGCAGAAATTCATTATCGTGCACAAAACTATAAAGACTTGTTTTGGTGAGTTTATCACGGTAAACAATGCAATTAGCAACTCTTGCAATAATAACCAATTTATCTTCAAGTCCGGCTTTCAGTTCCACTTCTACATCTACGCCGCCAGTCAGCAGAATAGGATGGTTGCCCTTTTTAGTTTCCGGTGTGACGGTAGTCAGGAAACTGGCAATAGAGCGAGCAGCTTGTTCAACAATCAGTTTAGTGATAACGGTCATGGTGCGAGTTCCTTGGGTTGAAAAGGTTTGAGTTTATACATAGTAATAATGTCGGACTAAAAAGATATGCAAATGAAAAAAATTAAAAGGCAATAAACCTCTACTACCCAGTTGGGTAGTAGAGGACAGGAAGATTAAATGCTGTTAAATTCCTGAAAAACAATACTGGCCATATCTTCTACTGCTTCATCGGTAAGGCATTCCCCGACATCTTCAGCAGTGATGTCAGATAGCTTCTTGCCGTTGAAAGGAAAGGGATATATGACGTTGAAGTTTTCCAGATAGGAAAAATGGATGACCACTTTGTCTTGATCATCATAAACCTGAATGATCATTTTAGGGCCGTCACGAAAGCGCATGGCCGGATGAAAATTATTAGGGTCATGGATGTTCTTGAGATTTCTAACCAGTGGCTCTAAATATTTCCGCAGTTCTTGTTCGGTAATTCGTTCATTACCTTCTTCAGGTAGGTTATCTTTGATGCGCTGCATTTTTGACCTCTACAATAATGATCGGAAAGGAACGTTCCAGATCGGAACACGTTGAAGTCCCAACTTCTTATATTGGATAGCATAACACTCTATCTCTTTAAACTTCATGGGACCTTTTGGTTTACTGGCATCAAGAGGAACACCACCCAGGTAAGGTTTAATGGTAACACTACCGTAGTTGTATTTGATTCTAAACATCGCACTTTTGAGTATCCCGTTTTCATCGAGATACCGCAGACGCGTAAAGTTGGTTTTCTTGAGATACCGAAGTTCTTGGATATCCCCGATAAGAAACTTTCTCAAATACTTGGTGAACTTCTTTTGTTGCCGCTGACGGTGAGCAATCTTGACATCCCACCACTTTCTTTTAAACCAGTTAGGATTAATGATGCGAGTTCCTCCAACTTCATAGAGGAACTCATCGATGTTACTGCTGTTGATCTCTTTCATGATCTTTGGCGTCCAACACCTTAGCCGTTGCAATTACCTGGGACAAGAAAACGTCAGGATTAATTTCTGCGCGTTTGGCAATAAACTTGATCTGACCTTCCTGTACATATCTTATCTCTTCAAAATAACGGGACAAGCTACGTTTACCATTACACCCAAACAAGAAGATAAGTTCATCTTCAGTAACAGCGTAAGTTTCTTTTAGTAACTCAACAACGATGTTTATATTATATCCGTGGTGAACAGTACCAGGCTTAATCTCCATTTGTTTTCTCATGAAAACAATGAGTTTATCCACGGTGTCAGTTTCCTCTCCACTACAAATAAGATCCATATCTTTGTTGAACTGAGCGGTTACTATCTTTTTCAGGTATCGTTCACCGATGACTTTTATCTTGGCATCTGGAAATTTCAGAAGCTTGGCAAAATCATCACCCATTGTCTCAGAGACAGCAGATTCAATATTTCTCCAAATATACTCAATACTGGTTAGAGAGACAATTCTCTCTCGCCAGTCTGGATACTGTTGAAGATAAAGACGATAACTACCTTGTTTAAACCAGAAGAGAATCTTGGCCACATCTTCGAATAACCATCCTTCTTTTGGGATTAAGATCCGATGCACGCCGGCCAACATTTCATTGACATTTTGAGCGATTCCAGTATCGAATGTTTGTCTTTCAGCAAGACTGAGTTGGTCTAAAATAGGATCTCCCTTGACTTTAGTAACAAAGTCAGAACGGTAATCGCCCGATGGAGTACGGGTGGTGTCGTAATCAACTTGAATATTTAAAGATCCTTTCATTATTCACCCGCTAATTCATCAAGTTGGTCGATCATAAGTGTATGCCAATCGAGAAACATAGTGCGTTCCGTAGAGAAGTAAAACCCAACCATTCCCACCTTTATAACAACAAACTTACCACGTGCCCCGTCTTCCATGGTTGCTTTGACATTAGGGTATTCTGGGAAATCAAGAATAATTCCCATGCCGAATGTTCCATCAACAATACGATCTTTGACTTGACGAATGACGCGAGCGAACATTGCCTCATTATCCTGAATGTACTTCAAAACGTTTACCGTTATGAGCTTTTGATCGGTATTTTCAGGGAACTCAATCCACCAATCACTTGGCTTTCTCAGCATCAATGATTTATGAGAAAATAATACATCGGCTGAATTCTCTTGAGATTGAGAAGCAAGTGCATCAACTGTAGTTTTCATTTGGCTAGCAATAACCAACTTGTCACCACTCACTGTGGTTTCAGTACCAAATACCTGGTCTACACCAACATCCCGGTTATCGGAAATAGTAACTCGATAACCACCTAATACTTTATGTTCTTCAAAGTTGAAGAAGATATCGTGATGGTGGGCATTCAAAGAACCCAGGTCATCCCAGTACAGTGCGATGTAAACACGGTTATAGCGAATACCGTCTAACCGATCACGTTGTACTCGACCACCAATAGACTTAACATCTTTGTCGATATATGAACTAAAGACATCTACCAACGGCGGCGGGATGATAACGACCTGGATATCGCTCTGGTAGAACAGTTCGCTAACGACTGAGTTAATGGAGGTCACAGAAGCCATCCCCGGCAACTGAATACCAATGATCCCCTGAGCAATCGGACTCTGTTTGAGATGGTGCTCGATGATTGGATTAATCGTTAAAGATATAGTTTTGGTTTGCATGATTAATGTACCAGAGTAGAGAGATAGTCGATAAAGATTGGACCTTCCTGAGATACGGGAGGTCGACCGGTCATTGGTGGAGCTTTCGGAGTGATGATCGTAATGTTGAGATCTTTGGTCATTTCACGAACGCGCTGATACAAATTTTTCATTTCTTTATCTGACATTCTAAATCCTTGATATTGATCGTTGCGATGATAGGATTATTTATCCAGGGTCTACCTAGTGGTGCGTGAGGGTGACCCATCCCATGGGCTGGCTTAGGTGTTTGAAGTTTAAGTAGTTCTTCAACACTAACCCCGGTAAACTCGGAGATGTCATCAATGTGACATTCCAAGAGTTCTGGGAATTCATCATTCAATAACGCAGAGATAAACCGACCACTGTAATTATATTTACACTTAAATGAGATAAGCACTTCGGGTTTATCGAACCCGTGTTTCTCTTTAAGAAGTTTACCGATCTCCATTGGGTTAATCCTCTTTGCTGATAGGTAGATCAATAGCCTTACTCAGGTCGGTATAGGTGATATTGATCAGCATAAATTGTTTACTGCTTTCACTCCAAGCTTGAATCATGCCAGGAACAATCATGTTGAGTGATAGAGCAAAGTACTCTCTGCTTAGAACACCTTTGTGTTCCAGATAAACTTGTTCGTTACCTTTGAAGCAATGCCAGGTAACATACCCATCTTGGTCGAACAGTGTCTTTGACAGATAAATCCGGCCAAGACGTTTGTCCTTTTTAAAGATGTCGAAATAAAATCCATCATGCAACCATGAGCCATCGATTCCGTATTCACCGATACACCCATCAACATAAGTATGTGCGTTATGTTGTTCTGGGAACATCTTTTCTATTTCAACAAAGATCTGTTCGAATTCAAGTTGAATTTGGGCTTGTTTACGAGCACGTAGTTCTTTGCGGTATTTCTTGGAGAGCATCCTCTTTAACCAATTCATAAAAACCTCAATGAATAGTGGTGAGTGTGTTATAGACACGACTGATGAGATGGGTATTACGTTCGGCGAATTTATCAACAATCCATTTCTCACCCATAGCGGTTGTATCGGCCAGTTGTTGAGGTCCGATTTTAAATGCAACCGTTGACCCATACCAGTCGACCACATAAACTACCAGATTACCATCCTCACTGACGAAGTGGGCAACCACTTTGGTATCTCGATGTTCAAACTCTACCTTATCCTCGGTTTTGCCTTCTCCTACCAACTTGTAGAGATGCTTGATCACTGGGGTCATTAATTCTTTTAACTCGTTACGTAGTTTCTTACGCGTTACTAGGGTCATTATTAATATTTCTCCACAACGTTACGATAGACTTGTTCCATCTGACCTGGAGTCGATTTGAAAATCCGGTCTAACTGACGGAAGGTTACAAAACCCAGCCACTCATGTTGACCATAATAGAGTTTGGTGGCAACTTCGACGGGTTGGTCAATCTCACTGATAAAGTCGTTAGGTTTTATAAGGTTCCGCACGCAAATACGACGGATGATTTCTGCGAATGCTGCATTGATACGCGCTTGCTTAGTTTGCATGATACTCTCTATAGTTAGACAGCGGATAATTTATTATTGGTTAAATCAATAACTCCGTGCATACCCATGACGCGAGTCTGTTTCATGATCTTACCTGTCACAATTCCCACTTGACCACACGGACCTATACTAAATTTTTCTTGCAGATCGGGAGTAGGAGAATATGTCATAATGTTACCGAGATGACATTCAATTGTCTCTTTAATAAAACGAACTGTTCTCGATGACGAATTTTGCCAAGCAACGGTCTTACCCATCCATTCAATTTCCGGTAGCTCGATGGAACTATCTTCCAGATGGATGAGGGGATACAAGAACGTGATAGAATCTTGAACCATCAAGATTTCCAGCATTCGGTTCTTATAGATCAACGCGTTACCTTTTAACTTGGTCAGCTCGTCACCTAACTTCTTCAGAGTGGGAAACTGTTCTTCTAATGTTGATTCTGGAAGATTTTTGGTTATTGCCCAGAAATAGTTAAAACGCCAATCTTCACAAGCAACTTCTGCATTGTGGAAGTTAGACAATCTTGCTAGGAACAATTCTCTCTCATCATCCCAACCGTACATATCAGTTCCTGTATCTAAAAGAAACTTACGTGTATCGGCCCACGCCGGATTAGCATTCTGACTTTGTTCATTTTGAGATACTAACACGGCATCATAACCCATCATTTCATCATAGGTTACTGTTTCAAGAAATTTAAGTGCAACGTCTTTATTAAGCATGAGTAATTCTCTCTCTAAGGTTAGGTTAGCAAGATGACCCAGCCGAAGCCAGATCATCTTAGTAGTGGTTTATATTTAATCGGCCCAGCTAATGACCAATGTCTGACCTGCTTCAAAAGCAAACGTATCACGCTGCTCTTTCAATGCCTCAATCAGACGACCTGATTTAAACTGTATCCCTTCACCCCATTCTCCCTGACGTTCTTCCAAACCTGCAACAATCCGATCAATCAACTCTGGACTCAGTACGTGGAAGTTTTCTTCTTCGTCGTAATCAACATCCAGAATCTCCATCAGTGCATCACACATCTCACCAATGCGAGGATCCCGATAAATCTCATTGGCAGCGTACTCGTACTCACTAACGTCAAGGATGGGCTTCAGCTCAGTAATAAGCTCATCATCGATAACGGATAACTTAACGTACTTGGCCATAACAGAAATCCTTAAGTGGTGGTGTGACCCCGTGTGTTGAGTTTGGTAATGAAATTACCCAGCACACTCATCACGATATCGTCTTTAATAAAATCACTGCCGATATGGTATTGAATCTCAGGCGCACTTGTTCTAACTGTGATCATATCAATCTGAATAACAATCTTGCCCAACGGGCTTTTGCTGTTGACATGATCCACATCAATGGATGACGGGATCCCACCGTTCGGGGTAAAGACATACCCATTTACCGTAAGCGGCGTAAAATCTTTGAGCTTGTGTCCCTTCAACAGATTCAGGACCTCAGAGAACTTAATAACAAAGTGTAACAAGGACTGTGTATCACACTGATCTATGTCCGTTGTAAACTTATCAACGAATGTCTCCAATAAACACTTTCGGAGTTCAGGCTCAGACATAGGGAACTGCTGTTGCAAACTCGAAGACATCGACTCAATATCTTTCTCAATCTTCTTTTTTAATTTAGCCGCATAGATATCGACTGACTTTTGAAGTTCCTCTTTAACGTTCATTTAAAATCCTAAAAATAATAACACTCCAGAATAGCCTCAGCTACCTGTTAGGGTAACCAAGGTTCATATATTTAATTTCAGGATTTTTTATTTTCCCTAATTCCCTTTTATCCTTTTGTATATTCTCTTTAATTACTATATCTGAATTACTTATATTACATAAGTAGTGGGATTCTCCCAACGTCAACGTCAAGGGAGATCCCCCCTATTATCCCCCCTTAATGTCATCTTTTTCAAGAGACACTGAGAAGAGATAATAGGAAAGAAAAGAGAATTATAATGCATAGTATATAAAAGGGATTTAAGAATTTACTTAAGCCGTTTCGTTTAACCTGGGAATCCCGTACTCAACAATGGTCCCTACGAAGCTAAGTTTAGACTTTACTCCATCGGCTTCAACCAGGATATGAACACGGTTACTCTCAAATTCGCGATCCAGAACGATATCTACACCCGGAACCATATCGCCCACTTTCTTAACGATCTTAAGCAGTTCTGAATAATGCAAGGCGTTATGCACTTTCAGACATTTGTTGATCTCGATCTCAATGTTTCCGTACGCGCACTGAACATCCTTGATTGATTTCTTCAGGTCGTACGACTCACCGATAATCACACAAGTCAACCAGATGGCACCTACGGCGACTGCGATCACAATGATCAGTAGGATCCATCCCAGCAATTGATAATTAGGCATTTTCTTATTCTCTTTTTAAACGAAACGGCAAAGGGGTAACAGGTAGAGGGAACGCCCTCTACCCACCACGTTTACTTTAAGTTTACATCAACGTGCTCAAGCAGAGCTTCACGCAGCCACTTGTTGACTGGGTCGGTTGCTTGGTTTGCGTAGTAGCTACGCATGATCCCAGCATGAACCGGGATGTACTCCGTGAGACTACCTTTGATGTTGCCAGTGTGGATATCCACAAACACATGCAGCCTGTTAGTCAGTCCACGTTGTACGGTTACCCGCGTTTGTAAAAGCTGATCGAGGTAGAAAGTCCCATAAGAGATATCTTTCACATTCTGCTTAAAGGTCAAACGCTTCAGCCAGCCAATGTCGGTGATAAACGGTTTGATGTTTACCCGCTTGATACTGGCAATGATGATATTGATCGAATCGTTGTAGGACGGACGGAATTCCTTATGGAACCAAACTTCCAACTGATTCAATATCGATTTGCTGATTGTGGGTGTTTTACCCAGCTTGATCTCTTTATGATCGACCACACCTGCGATACAGATGACCAGGTAATACAGACCTTCTCGCAGCATAATGGAGGCAGTGACACCATCAGCAGAGAAAAGGGACTTCATTGGATAGCTGACCCCAGTTGGTTCCAGTACCAGTTTTTCCAGACGCTTGTTGACCGCAGTAATGTTGGCGGACAAGATGCTTAGGAACATCCGGAGATAAACGACGGCTACATTCTTATAGTCAAACATTAACTATATCCTCAGAGTTTAAGTGTGTATCAAAGGTGTGTAATGTCCATATTTGTTGTATTCGTCCTCACACTACAAATGCAGTATGGGATCACAATATAGAAATTACTTGAGTAGACTAAAATTAAATTGAGTTATTTAGAAGCTGAGTTGATCAACTTATCCATGACTTCTTTGATGATGATCTCAATATCCGTTGGATCGGGGACTTCGCACAGTTTGTCCTTTGCAAGCTTACGCTGCAGGTTAGCCATGACCGCGTTAAAAATTGTATCCAGGTCAATGTCCAGCACATCTTCGTACTTCAGCACTTCATGATAAACCCGCAGGTAATCTAAGTGAACGATTTCTTTACTGCGTGATTTAGAGCCTGCGAATTTAGCTTTACGAGTCATAAATAATTTCCTTCTGTATGGATGTGTGGCACGATGCCAAGAAAAACGACACAGGCCGGCAATCAGCCAGCCCGTTGTAAATAATGCGATGATGAAATAAACGATCTTCACTTAAACCTCAAAAAGTTTCTCCGGACTCACTACCTGAAGGTTCTCATCTCTGATCTCACTCAGAGCACCATTGATGACCATGCCTTCGAAAATGTGGTATGTTCCGCCCTTGTTGATATGAACCTCAAACTGCGCGTCAAAGGTTTTGGTAAAACGATGAGGGTACAATACTTTATAACCCAGACAATACTCCAGATTATTTTTACTTTCTGATCGCCAGAACGAAACCGTCTTCTTAATATACTCGGATGCTTCATAAGTCAACCAGGTATCAATGATACGGGCAAACAAATTAAAGCGAGTATTAATTTTGTCGTTCATCCTGAAGACGAAGTCGTGATTGCGGACTTCCTGGAGAATGAACTTACGGATCCCTTCTTTAGGGCGAGTGAATTTAATTTCACCATCCCGCTCAACGCCGAAGATATGGAGATGCATGGAGTGATTGATAATGAACTCAATTCCCACCATTGGCACTGACGTTAATTCAATGGGTTTGAGAGCGGATGGATCAACTTGGTAGACTTTGATCTGTTGTACAGTAAAATGTTCGTTCAGCAGATCGGTAAATTGGGTACGTACGTTTTCAAAGTTCATAATCATTCCTAAGGTTAATAACTAAGGTTAGTAATAGCCCTATAATAATATCTGCTTAAATAATTATGACAAGTATTTATTTTATGTAAGAAACACCTGACATGTTCTCTACTTTTTTATGGGAGTCTTAATCTATTGCCAGAGAGCCCATAACGAAGTATGACCGCCATCGTGCTTCGAGGTAACAGCCTTGTTCGTCCAATTACTATTTATGCCAAGGGAGAGTGCTACCGTTCTCTCCCTTTCTTTGAATATATTCGCTGAGTGTATTGAAAGAAAGTGTGGGGGCATACTTTCATTCTGCTGTGTAGTAAGGTCATGATAAACAAAGCCCAGAGGCTCGGTCTTCCTTTTCCTCCTTCCTCTGGGCTTTTATCGTGTGTTTCTCTATATTAATTTTTTTTTTGCTGTAAGTTGATATAGAGAAATGACGCGCTGTTATTTCTGCTCTTGTTGCTTAGCCTGAACGTTTGGCAAGGGGGATCGACATCCCCCTCTTTCTATATGCATTTGCGAGTGTCTATAGAAAGCGAACGCCTAGCTGGTATCGCTTGCTTGATGGAAGTGCCACTCTATCAAGTTCTTCAGCCCTATATGTTGCTGTGTGCTTATAGGGCTCTTTTTCTTTTTAAGGATTAATATGCCACAAGTAGAATCAGCTAGTCCAGTTCTGGTAACTTACGGTGTTGCTAACGAAGCAATGTTTTCTACATTAGAAAGCAAGAAGCTCAAAAAGTACGCACGCGTGGGTTGGAACGGAAAGAACCTGCATGTTCAGGTACATGGTAGTATTCCAACTAATCAGGTAGATCTGGGTAACGGCGATAACGCATACCTTAACCCGTTCCTTGTTATCGTTAACAAAGATCGTGGCTCGGTAGACACCTGGGTTCCATCAATCTCTGACCTTCAAGGCAAAGATTGGTACGAAGTAATTTAATAATGCAGAGTTTATACTCTGTAAAAGAATTCCAGCCGGAGAGTGTAGCACCTTAGCTGAGTGCATCCGGTATCTCTCCCGACTCTACATGTTCCAGTCAACGGGAAAAGATCCAGATCGACAGGACCACAATTAGGTTGATCAATCAATAGATAAGTTTTATGTCGAAATGAGAACAGTCCTTTCACAGCTTCTGAAAGTACACCAACTGTATCTAATCGAGATTAAATAGATGAAACTTTATCTTATTGAACGTACCGATAAATGTCGGCATTACGATAACTATTTTGCTACAGTGGTAGCAGCGCCAACAGAGGAAAGATCACGTGAGTTAGCGTTGGCTTTATTCGCTGAGGGAGATCAATCATCTTCGGATGAATTCCTCAACGTAAGCACGGTCGCTATAAGCGCTCTTGTCCCTGAGGGTATAATCTTATCCGAGTATAATGCTGGATAAGAGTAATGGCCGCCTGTAATACCCGAGCAATCGGGAATTACTGATTTGAATATCAAAGGCGGCAATATTATTAAGAGTTCATCTTATTTATCTTTTGACTGAACTGTCTCAGTCGATAAAAATATAAAGGTAAGTAAAATGGATTCTATTGGGATGCTGTTAGTTGTGCTGGTTGTAGGTGTACTTATTGGTGTTGCACTTTACCATTTCTTCTCTAAGAAGAAAGAGGGTAATATCGGCACCGATCCAAAACTGCAGGCTTATGTGGACTCCGTCCAAAGTCAGCTGCAAGCGCAGGTGAATGAACTTAAAACCAAACTTCTTCCTGCCGATGTCCAAGAGAAACTCAAGGATGTTGGCGATGGGTTATGGGAAACGTTCAAAGCAAAAGTCCTGGCTGATTTAACAGAACTGAAAGAACACGGCTTGACCCATGTTGCAAATATCGATGCTGTTGTTCAACAGGTTGAGAACTTCACCAAAGAAGAACTGGTGAAACTTCATCTTGAAAAAGAAGAAGCACAGACCCCAGTTCCAAAACCTGTGGTAATAGGAAGTGATCCTATCTTGACCGTTTCACCTGCAGGTCCACAAACTGTGGTCTCTTCTGCACCGACGGTTCCTGTTGCTGATGATCAGAACAAAACAGTTTAATAGTTAGTTACCTGGGTCTCGTGCCCAGGTTTTTCTACCTTCTCTTCTTAAAGTTTTATTACGATAGAATTTTAAGAAGGGCGGTACCGATTCCGTCTCGGTGGTCGAGGGCTAGGCGTGCGAAGGGAGTAGGGATGCGACATCCCTATGATATGTCTTGGTTGTAATAGCTTCCAAGTAACTCTAGATGAGACAAATGACCCCGGCAGCCAGCCGGTTAAACATTGTGCGGAATCACAATGAGGGGCAAAGACTCTTGCATAAAGATTTATTAATATAAGTCTTTGAGCGAGCGTTTCGGGTTGGGTGCGCCAAAGGAGCCATCGTAGGCCAGGTCTGAGGGATAGTGACATAGTCACGTGATGTCAGAAGCGGGTTGCCGTGAGGTAATCAAACCGAGTACAGTTGGACTTTGTCTGACCTGGGAGTTAGTGACTCCCACCAAGCTTCCATAGTTCAGTCGGTAGAACGAGGTATCTGATGGATTTAAATGATTTAATGGTTCTTAAGGATAAGATAACCCGTGATCCAGAAACTAACTGTTGGAACTGGAATAAAAGCACCAGGGAAGGCTATGGTCAGATAACGATAGATGGGGTGCATTGGACCACACATCGGTATGTTGCCACAATCATCTTTGGCGTTATTCCAGAAGGCCATGTAGTGAGACATTCTTGCGATAACAGATTGTGCTGTAATCCAGGTCATTTAAGACTGGGAACACATAAAGATAACTGGAAAGATTCTGAGTCAGTTCACAGGGAATCTCATGTTAAGATGAGAAGGGCATTAGGTTGGACAGTTGGAGATACGATTTATCCGACATCCAGAACAGCTCAGAAAGAAACAGGACTTCCTATGAAAACTCTAATGAGACATATGAAGAACGGGATCTTCGATTTGGAAGCGTATCGCTCCGGATGTAAAAAGCGGGGAGTAATCCCTAAAGTTTAGCTTTTAGCAAGACTTGAACTTGCTAAAAGAGTCAAATTACACGCCATGCGGTTGTGCCGGGGTGCAACAGGCCAGGGGCGCTTAGGCGACCATACCTGGGATCCACTTCCCATCTGTCGGTAGGTGTGGTGTGTAACCCTTTATTAACGAAGAGAGAAGGGGTCAGTTGATCCCTTTTCTTTTTGTTTGTCCGGAGATAATTTATGTCTTTATTAAAGAAGCTTCATAACTGGTTTTATAAAGATATGGTTTACTCTGTTTCAGCCGATGCTTGGTTCTACCAAGAAGGCGCGGCAGGTGAATGGGTGGATTAATGAAAATTCACAAAGTAACTTCTGACCGTATTTTCTTTACCACGGATTCTGGTGCTTATGGATCTGTTCTTAAAGAAGATGTGAGCAAATTAGTAAAAGCAATTGATCTGCCCGAAGGTAAGATCGATGCTCGTACTGGAACTTGTATGACGGAATTAAAGGAACAAGAATGAAAGTAGTGATTTACGGTAAAGAAGGCTGTGCTTTCTGTACCCGTGCTAAAGAGCTTTGCGAAGCCAAAGAGATCGATCACGAATATATCGATTTCGTTAAGACAGGCATGACCAAACAAGATCTCGAGCAGATCGTGGGTAAACCTGTTGGTACTGTTCCACAGATCTTAGTGGACGGTGTTGCTATTGGTGGTTACACTGACCTGGTTCCCCTGGTTCAGAAACATACCACCCCTGTTCAAATTGAGAAGGAATAACCTGTGGATTTTGATTTAGACGATCTGAACCTTGACGGTCTGGATGAAGCTGAAGCTCGTAACCAAGAGCGCCAGGCTGAAGCTAACAAAGAAGCAGCTGCTATCGATGATGATGCAGATTGCGAAGGTTGTAAAATCTAATTTTAATAAGGCGATAAATTTTGACTATGAAAAAGAAAAAGACCTCTTTGAAAGAAAAGATTCGTCGCCAAAATCAGAATGCCGAGAAGCATCTGTACCTCGACGGCGATGGTAATACATTTAGTATGACCAAAGTTAAAGACGGGTACAAGTTAAACGTGTAGGGTAGCGATATCCTATTTCTATTTTGATCTCCAACCACTACTACTAACTGCGAGATAAAAATATGCAACTTAAATTAATTACATTCGACAAAAACAATTATTCAATCAGTACTCAGTACATTGAGCTAGATGGCCTAGCCATTGTCGAGTACCGTTCTCCGATCACCGGTGAATTTTCTCCCAGTAACACCCAAATCCCGTCGATAACTGATCCCTCTATAATTGCAGTTATTATCCAGAATAGCTTTGCTAAAGCTGAACCTATTCAAATAAGCAAGCACCAGGGTGCTTATTTAACGGATTCCGGTAAAACGATGGAGGTGATTAACAGACCTTCAGACTTTGACGATATCCAAATTTGGATCAAGTATGATAAAGAAGAGGGAAACTGGGAACGCGAAACTCTCAGTAGTTATATGGACGAGATTCACTATCGACGTCTGGAGTATAAATATTTAGTTTCTCCCCAAGGAATGAATCCAGAAGAAGTGGAGAAACAGATTTCCCTTACCATGGAGGTTGGTAAAAGCGTACTTTGGAGCCGTTATATAAAAGGTACGTCTTTAACTTTCAAACTTTCCAGCCAATTCGAATATGACCGGTTCTACAACGACCCAGATTACCAGTTCATCAAAGTTCCGGTTGGTGTCGACCCTAACACGCAAGGGTTTAAACTTACATAAGTATATTATGTAATTCAATCGAGTGTAACTGTTTGCTGTTCTGAGGAATAGCATGGTTTCATTACCCCGTTATATTCGACTGTAAGACCCTCGTTATCCAGGTGTGGGTACATAACGAGGGCAAACCAGCAGGTTGCACTGCTGGACTAAATCCAAGAGTGAAAGCTGGCTTAAGTCCAGTAAAAACTAAGTAGCTCTTGGTGGGCGATGCAATAGTTTGAAAACTACTGTGTCATAGCAACGCGTCTAAAGTAAACGGTCCCTTCGTATAAGCTCAATACACTTTGGCGTCCGCGCCGAAGAAATAAGAGATGAACCCGAAACACTCTCAGGGACCCCTCTTCGGAGATAATAGCTTTAGAAACGGGAACGTTGTGCCCATTCCTTAACGATGGTTATCCGTCGTTATCCCTTTGTACCAGTGGCTGATATCCAAGTAGAGCTTTAATTATACCTGACGGATAGCGCTCACAGTGTTTCAACCATTGGTACAACCTCTTGAGGATCTTGAACGAAAACCGTAGGGTAACCGCTGAGCACATTGCGTTGCATTCAAGGCGGCTGTAGCAGGAGACTGGGTAGTCTTCCTGGGTGATATCAAGATCCTCAACCTTATCTACTCTCCGTGATATGGAGTAGACAAACCCTGTGGTGGGGGCATCGTAACCATCTGATGAGTCCGCGATGTAAAAAACAATGAGACGAAACGGGTTCTGTCAAAGGGGACTCCAACTCCAGACAGATCCGTCATGAATCGCTCCGCCTTAACTGTGAAGAGCATCCTCAGTCTACGATTCTAGAGGAACAGCAGCGCTACCTGCAAAGGACCATTGGCAAATGGGATCTTAGGGTTAGCAAACAGTCCGCTCCTTTTGCCAGAGGAGAAGTTGTCAAAACCAAGAGGTGTAGACAGCCTTTAGTTCACTGTAGTGAAGAATCGGGGTTGCTCCCGTAGTAGTCACGAACAGTGATCTTTAGAGTGTTTACCGGATAACAATATCGTACGCCCCTACCTCCTCACGGGGGTAGGGGTTTATGTTTGGCTTTTCATTTGATCATATGAGCTCGTTCCATATATGTCCTAGGATGGATGATATATGAAACATCTTATTATAGTTAATAAGACTATTTCGAAATAGAGGTAACATATGAGTTTGAGTAGCCCTGTCGATTTTGCTATCGACTATGTAATGAACGGTCCAACCGATATCTCGGAATATCTGTTGAAGTTGGCCTTTCACAATCCCAATAACGGGTACGGTGGCATCTGGGGAAATCCCAATGACTCCTTCTCTGTAGAGCAGGGTATCCGTGAAAAAGTCATCGCCAAGATGGTTGCGCCGTTACTTCAGGTAGCCGGTGGTCAAACTGAGATCATTGATTTGTCCGGTGCACAGATTGAGAATTTAGCAGGCGGTGTTATTTGGGTTTCAGTACCCGACTTCATGACCGGTGGTCGTCGTATCATCGAGGTAATCGAAGTCTACCCAGGCAATATCAATCGAGCGGTTGCTAACGGTTATAATTTTGGCAGTGCTGCAACTTGTGGTGGCGGGGCAATCAATAACTCGCTGAGCCGATTGATGACTGGATTAACAGACAGTAACGTTACTCGTTCTTTCAACAGCTTTACTATTGTTGGACCCAACTCTTTCCTGATTCGTGATGCGGGTTCGGCAATGTTTAACATGATCGCCAAAGTGGTTCTCTCCTATGACGAGAGCTTTAACGGCGTACCTGTTAAGATGTTTGATAAGTTTGCTGAGTTAGTTGAACTCGGTACCAAAGCTTACATCTATAAAACTTGCCGTCGCGGGATGCAAGAAGCAGTCTCTCGTTTTGGTGTAACTGTAGATGATGTCCAAGATGACATTCAGGGATACTCCGATGCTGCTCAGCAGTTCAAAGAGTTCTACAACGACAAGATGAAGAAGTACATGGCTTATGCTGATGCCAAAGGTAAAACCGACCAACTTAAAATGATTGTTCCAAGGAAACGATAATGTCAGCATTTCCAAAAGAACCAAGCTTACTGACCCGTAACATCTATACGGGGTTAAACCTGATTGACCAAGAAGAGCATCAACTTTCTGATACCGAGCTGCGCGAGCTTTTAGCAGGGATGGAAACCAGAAATGATCCCCACACACTTTTTGGTCCTGTCTTAGGGTTTAACCAATACGGCGGCATGGAGTCCTTTGAATCCAATCTTGAATACATCTCAGGAATGGAAGCATTAACTCCTAACTTTAATTACAGCCGTGACGATGCGGTTAAAGACATCTTCGATGGTCTGGTTGATGATCTCGTGATTAACCAGCGTTGGGTATCTACATTGCGCCGCTTTGTTTATGGTTTTGCAACCAAAGACAATGACCACACCGAGTTCTTTGGTTCACCTTACCTCGGTACCCATCGTGTTTTGTTCAAGACCTCTGACCGTGTAACTTTCTTCCGTGACATCATCGATGTTGACGAGGTACGTTTACGTGACGAACTGATCAAAACCAAATGGATTAACAAAGACTTTAAAGTGTCATCTGAAGCCTTTAACTTGTCCATCATTTATTTGATGCATCGGGTTTATATTTCTGACCTGCCAAAGAACGTGAAAGAAGATGCCTTGATTAACCTGGTGATGTTATTCCATTACCGTATCATGACATCTATCATGAACCACTACTTTGGTTACCTGGTTAAACCCAGTGTCGCTATAACTGCCTATAACAAGCTCTCCTTGAAGTTTGATATCAAGAAGTACGGTTCATGGACCGATCTGTTTAAAGCGCGTGGTGAGTTTGTCATTGATCCTCGTACCGGTATTCACTTTGATGCCTTTGCGAAGATGGACAATGACAAGAAGATTGTCTACATGGTCAACGATATGGAGTCTCGTCTGAAAGGTGTGGTCAACGACTATACCAAAGTGCTGTATGAGATCAAAGATTCGGCTGACCTGGTGGAAACAGATTCTGGTTTAGCAGTCATGGAAGGCGAGCTGAATATTAAAGACATTCAGAAGCGTGAAACCCGCTATAAGAACTATATCTCCAATACCTTAATGGCGACCAATAGTTTTTATAAACAGGAACTAGTAACTTATGCTGCTAAAGCAATTCCCCGTACTGACGAAGATAAACTCGAGATGATTATCCGAGACTTCCCAAGTCAGTATGCCCACGCTAAAGGGGAGAAATATCGGGAGTTTGTTGACGACGTAACGACGCATCTGTTTGAATACCTTTCCACGAATTCGATCCGACACCAGGACTTGAAGAACGTGTTCTTTAAACTGCGCGGTGCCTATACGTCAAACAAATCTTCCAATGCCCTTCTCCTGAAGCTTAGAACGAACGGTGACGAGCTCATTAAAGTCATGACCGGTATTAAGACGGAGATTAAGATCACGTCTCTACGTACCAGCCTGATGCTTTATATCGTCCTCCGTACGCTTGTTATGGAGTCAATGACCTAACATGAAATACGCCGTATTTGAAGGACCTGATCTTGGCGGTAAATCAACCTTAACTAAAAAGGTTGCAGAGCGTCTGGGTTATCGCTTGGTTGCTGAACCTTTCACTGAATCTGAAAATGGAAAGGCAGTAAAGAAAGCAATCATCAACAACACGTTTAATAAAGAAACCGAAGTCTTCCTGTTAGCCGCAAACCGATTGGAAGCTTTCCGTGATGTGATTACCCCTAATCGTCACACTGGTGTAATTGGTGATCGATCTGTGGTCAGTACAATGGTGTATCAGGTTGGAGAAGGTGTGTATAACTCACCAATGAATATCCTCAACTTCATGTCCAAAGTGCTGGAAGATCAGATGCACGATATTTATCCTGATCATTTATTCTTCTTGGATATTGATCACGATACTTACCTCAGTCGTCTGGCCAGTTCAGGTCGCGTTGCTGACGAGAAAGAAAAAGCTTTGATGGATCCGGATAATTGGATGAAACTCAAAGAAGACTATCTCGCCGCAATTGAATTGATCACGTTCACCAATCCAGATGTCCAGGTGCATTTCATTACGCCAGAAACAACGGTCGATGAGATCATTGCTATCATTGATCCGTCACTGCTTCCAGAATAAAAAAAAATAATTGATTAAGATCCTCTACTCTCCGCTAGGAGAGTAGAGGTAATCTTTAATTAGTCTGTAATAACGTGATCTAATAAGGACTGGAAGTCGGTACCGTAAAAGACACAATTCCCAACCGGAGTGTCGGGATAGATTCGAAGAGAGGTATAAAAACCTTTCTCAACTATTTCCTTTATTGACTCTTCTACCGTTTCTTTCTCAGGAACAAAATCGTCCGCTTCTGGATCGATTCCGAATTCATATTCTAATGGACACTCGGTAGGTAATGCCCGATAAGTTAGGTATGATCCGGACACCATCTTGTTAGCGAGAAATACAAATTTATCCATACGAAATGATGGAACCAGTTCATAAACATCAGGATGGTGTTCTTTCAACCAGGTCATTAGTGACTCAGCGTCATAGGACATAATTATGATGTTTAGTTTCTCACCGTTCTTTTCGTACTTGATGAAGATCGCAGCAACGAAATCTTTTTCGATGATTTCTGCACGAGGAACAATCGCTATGCAGGATGATTCTTTAACATGCTGTTCAGCAGATTCGTACACAGTGGTGTTGTCTTTAGTTTCTAAACGAAATTCAATAAGTTTCATATTTCTTTTCTCTAAAGTTAAAATTACGATTAATGGAAGGTTGCGTATTCAGCTTCAGCAACGGCCTGATCAACTTCTTTAGGGAAGATCATGTTCATTATGGTATCGTATTCTTCTGACATGGTAACCGCAGTGGCCAAGAAGCCCATTGGTTCAAGACGAGCACGAATCAACGAAGTAATTGAAACGTCGTCATTCATGTTGTGGTATCCGTATACAAAGGCTTCAGCAATTGCGGGAAGATCGATGTCGCGACGCGCACGCTGACAAATAAACTCGGCCTTATCATAAACAGCAACTGCAACAAAGGCAACAGCTTGTTCAAAGGTACCAGCTTCAAATACGATACCTTTAGTTTTCTGAAGGAAGATTTCAAAGTCACGATCGGACAAAGTGAAATCTTGTTTACCGGTTAATTTACGAACTGAGTTTTCAAAATGAGCTTTCATTTAAATACCTTAAATTATTAATTAGTTTTAAAATCGATAATACGACTACTTGTGTTTTTCAGAATACGGCAATGATGATCTGCTTTTTCTTCCAGCATCATCATAACTTCGATAGGATAAAGATTATCGCTGTAACCGGCTTGTATCGAAGAAATATACAACCCTTTAATGTTGTCCGCGTCACTGCGAAATTCAATTATCGTTTCAGTGAGATCAACGTGGATCGTTGCGACCACTTTCCGATACTGCTCAGGAAACTTATACATTTCTTCAAATTCTTTATACCAACAAAGATATAACGCCCCAGTCATTTCTTCTGGATCATATCCACCTGAAGTAATAGTATTAAGAATACTGCTGAACTCACCTTTTCTGGTGGCGTATCGATTACCTGAAATAACACTCATGTTTTTCAACAAGGTATCTGACTTTGAATTTTCTTTGTTTAATTGATCGCAAAGTTCTTGTGCCTCTTTCATGGCCAGTTCAAACATAGCTTTAGAGTATGGTCGTTGGTTGGGAACATGCTGATCGGCTAAGATGATAATTTTATTTACATTATCATGCCAACCATATGAGAGAGTTCCATGACTACCTTCCACCACTACCGCGATTTCTAAACGTTCTTGTCCAGTCGGGTGCTTTTGAACAATATACATGTGAAGCCTCTTGAATTATTTAGTTGAGTTATACACTTAAATAATATAAGACTCAGTTAGAATGCAACTAAACTATCCTTTGTAACGCGCTGTACAGCGCTCTAAGCTTATGTTCGCACCAACGAAGGTGAATGTCTTATGAGTCAATTGGAAAGAGCCAAAAAGGTTCTGGAGCATCTTGGGTTAAAATGGTCCCAGCTCCCCGACTACTTAATGGATGACAAAAACAAACGTACGCAGTTGGCAGACGAAGATACTCGTATCCTAGCCCACTTTGAGGAAGACACGCTCTGGACATTAAAGACCGTCCGGTTCCTGAAAGACTTCCAACGGTACAATGCTGGTATCCATTTCAACACGTCAAATAAATCATTTAAACGTACTGCAGAATTGTTCCGCAGTATGGGGATTAAGAACTACTATTTCATGTTGCAGCTAAACAACCCTATGCTGCAAGATGTGGATCCCTGGGATCCTAACCTCGATGATGTCACCCGCGCAATGATCCATAACGAATGTAATGAAAACATTTGGTACATCATTCGTGAAGTGGTCATGATTGGTGGGCGGCGTTTCCGTGGTAACCGTGCTGTCCTGTCATTTATCTGGGCATGCCTTTGTCATATCCCAACGACCATTCTAATGCCACGTCAGTCTGGTAAAACGGTGGGAATGCAGGTACTGGCCTTTATCATGCAGTACTTTGTGGGTCGTGGTTATCGAACCGGGTTAATTACCTTGGCCGCATCAAACCGAATGCAGTTCGTGGAAGCCATCAAGAAGATCAGGGCAGGTTTACCCGATTACCTTATCAATGTCACTTACAAAGACAAAGATGCTGGTAACATGCTGTCCTATGAAGCATTCGGGGTCGAGTTCAAGAACACCTTTGAAGTGCGTGTTCCCTCCGGTGGTGCCGACGGTGCTGAGAACGTATCGCGTGGTTCAACCTTTGAATCACTGCTGTATGACGAACCGGCCTGGACTAAGTACATTGAGAATATTATCAATGGCTCGGGTCCTGCGACCCTGACTGCTCAGAAGGAAGCCCGTGAGAAGGGCATCCCGTACTTCACTGCCAAAGCAACGACACCTAACTCAGTATTAAAAGAGGAAGGTCGTTTCATGCACCAGGACTTCATGGACTCAACTGAGTGGCGTGAAGCGTTCTTTGACAGCTTCTCTGAAACCCATCTGGTCAAACGTCTGATCAAAGCGTCTCCTATCAGTAACGTCACCTTCCCGAAACTGGGTATGATGTTTACACACCTTCAGCTTGGCTTGGGTCACGCTTGGGTAAAAGAGACAATGGATAAGCTGGGTCTGTCTTGGTCTAAAGCTAAGATTGACTTGTTGATGATGTGGACGGAAGAGGGCGAGAGTAAACTCTTCGATGACTTCACGCGTGAGAAGTTGAACGAAGCCAAACAAGATCCGGTCTGGAATGAAGAAGTCAATGACACAGGGTTGTTCATCGACTGGTTTATAACCAAAGATGAATTGGAAGTGTTTATCAACGACCCTGATGAATATTTCTTTATGGGAATGGATACCTCGGATGCGAACAACCGAGATGCAATGACATTGGTTATAAGGCGAGCTAAGACAGGTGAGAATGTCGGGACAGGTCGATACCCATTGGCGTTTGCCGATGACGTGACAGAGGTATTAAAAGAACTTCTGATCCGTATCCCCAACAGTCTTCTGTTGATTGAACGTAACCGTGCCGCTCACATGATCGAGCGTCTCTTGTTAACTCTTCCGGCTTATAACATTGATCCATTCAGACGCATCTTTAATGACATCATTCAAGACCCGGTGAAATACAAGAACGAATACAAAGATGTGAGTGAGATTCACTTTAAACATCGCAGTAAAGAGTTCTACTTGCGCTTCAAACGTTTCTTTGGTTTCTACACTGGACCACAGACTCGCCGTGAGATGTATGGGTTTATTCACGAGGCTGTCTCGTTAACTGGTGCCGGCATTCGCTTTAAACTGTTGGTTGATGAACTGATTGGTTTGGAGATCAACAAAGAAGGTCGTATCGATCACGGAAACAAAACCCACGATGACTTGGTGGTGGCGTGGTTGTTGTCTTACTGGTTTATTAAACTCGGTTATAACAAAACGTATTATGGTATTCCTCAGGGAATGGTCATGACACAGATTATAACCTTGAAGAACAACGGTGATGCACCGCAATACACTAAGAACCAACTGGAAATGTTTATCAAGATCAAATCACGGATTAATGACCTGACCAAGGAGTTGATGCAAACCACCAATAACATCATTGCAGAGCGTATTGAGATGGAGGTTCGCAAGCTCTCTGAGTTTATTCCTAAAGAGATGAAAAAGACCATCACCATCGATAACATTCTGGAAGAGGCGAAAGCTGAACGTAATAAACGTGCAGTGGCTAAACGCACTCGCTTTAATGGATCAGTCCGTTACCGATAAAAAAAATAAGATAGATGAGGAACCTCTACCCATGTGGGTAGAGGTTCAGTCTATTATGAGATGCTGATTACCAGACCGTTTGTTTGATGGGTAAAGATAAGAGTATCTGTGAGTGCGGCGATTAACTGCTCCTCGTATCCAGATGAATGAAGGGATGAGTAAATTGGCTTGTCGTTTTGGTAAACATCAATAAACCGCATTTCACCTGATCCGGTTGGTATTGTGTAGACATGCGCATTTAAGCTACCTGGGAGCAAAGAACTGACGAATTGAAAATCATTAACTGTTTGTACAATCGATCTCACTACCCGTTCTACTTCATCTTTGACATACTGTTGTGTGTGAACCGTTAACAGGTAAACAATATTGTCGATAGTTAGTGTAGACACACTGTGACCATCTTTCTCAATATTAACATTAATTGACGTTATCTCTTTTCCATTAATAACGATCCCGTAGCTTACATTTTCGCCAATGATAGTACGAATCGCATAAACACGATATTCTGGCCAAATAGAGATGTAGCGAGGTAAAGCGTTGATATTGGCTTTGTCAATAATATCTGAAAACTTCTTAGCAATTAATGTGAAGTTTGATTCGCTGATGATCATAATAAATCCTATTTAAATTAAGCGTTGGTTAACAAGTAGATAATATAGGTCTTAGTTTAAATAGAAACAAACATATTCCTACTCTCCCTTGCGGAAGAGTAGGAACCATGAGATTACGTTGTTGGTGCCGTGATTTCATTACAGATAGCTGCAGAAACACCCAGTTGCAATTCATTACCATCGGACTCACGTAATACCCAACGGATATAAAGTGTGGTGCCGGTACTCAGTGCAATACTGGAGATCGGTAGCTGATTGAATGCCGCTACTGGAATACCACTGGTAAAGGTACCGTCTTCACGAACCAGGTCAAAGTGCGTAGGTGTCGGTGCTTTAACTTCAGTACGAACATCGTACATCGGTGCAAACGCCCAATAACCTGCATCCAAGAACTCGTCGATTGTGGTGACGGTTGCAAAGCGACCTGGGTTACCACCACCCACTTGCTGCCAGAACTCGACTACCATGTTCGGGAAGCCCGGTGCGTTGTAGTCATGGCGAATATTCCACTTACGACCCGGTGCACTTGGTGGGTTGAATAACGTGATCGTGCTGTACTGAATGAATGCCCACGGTTCATAAATAGCAGAAACATCCCGCATATTTAAGTTGAACACCATTGGTTGTTCCTGACCGAACAGTTGACCCTGGAAGACCGGCGAGGTTTCATTCAAGGTAACTTTGTCAGTCACGTCACGACAGTACTTGCGATCCAGGTCAGTTAACCAATGTTTCAGTTTATAACCTGCCGCACTATCCCAATAAGGATAGGTATAGATACGCGGACTGTACGCACCCTGTGCCGGTGTTGCCACAATCTCATACAGATTAGACATGTGACGTGGTGCGCCCGGTTGAGCAATGGATGCTTGCTCGCTTTCACTGAAGAAGTACGTCAACACAACTGCATCGGAGATTTGTCCCGGTGTCGTTGGTTTGTACTGATTGATACCATCCAGACGGAATCCGTTATCACCGTTGAAGGAGTTAACCGGTTGTTCAGAAGTGGTGCCGTCACTGTAGTGAACCAATGCACGGAACTCAACAGCACTCAGTGGTAAGTTCACCGGAATAAACAAGGTGTTCGGTTTGGTACTGTTTGTAAACCACGGAGCCAACAGTTCAATAGAAGTGATGTACTTCTTATCCAACTGATGATCACGCAGATACGCACAGTGTTGAACTACGACCGGATAGGTTGGCGGAATAGGGCGACCAGCCTGATCGTAATAAACCAGTGTACAGCGAGTACCGTTTGGAAGAGCAGCTTCGTTCTGAGTTACACTGAACGAGTTACACCCCATAACCACATTGTTTTCTAGGTTATCGTAAACCACAGGAGAAACACCAATCTGATTATTCACCAGATCCATGTTGGCGTAGGTCGCAGAAATGATCTCGCCTTTCTCACTGATGATCGCCCCTTTATACAACATCGCATACGCAGCATTCGGCGCCACCGCATTAGCATCCACACGAGCCACCGCAGGACGAGTAGAGAAGTCAATGGCTAATGCCAGCTCACCTTGCAGGAAACCGTATTCGTGCTGAGGGAAAAGATCGTAATCTGAAACATCTTTCTCAGGTAAGAGGAAGTAGTTCTCAAATGTACTTTTCCAGGTGTTGTATTTATCAACATGTTTGACAATCAGAAAACGATTGTCATCGACATCTACAACCAACTCACCTTCCAATGGGATGATGTATTTCGCCATATCCGAAACCGGATGGATGTCCGGGTCATAGATCTGGCTGAGATACCAAATGCGTTTGATATCACCTTCATTACGAAGGGCAGGTTCATTTCCAGGAACCACCCCAGTTGTTTTCGCAGTAGATGTTGCGCTACCGCTAAATAAGTTACTGCTCATTCTTCACCTCAAAGTGTCCTTCGATGGCTACCTTACCTTTAAGGTAGAGTTCGTTCACCATCTTAATAAAGGTAAGCTGATCCGGCGTAACTGTAGGGCGAGTGAGGTTACTGTACGGATGGACCGTAAAGTACTGAAGATCAAACCCAAGGATAATGGGGTCGTACTTCAACATCCACTCGTACTCTTTAATCACTTCATCCACAGTTTGCGGTGGATAAGGTACCGCTTTACCAGATGGTTTCGGTGCGTCCATGAACCCTAAGATCAATTCATTCACCACCATGCTCAGGAACGGACTAAACAAAGTATATTTGTCACCGGCCATATAAATCACATTCAGTGGTTCTACTGACTTATATTTCACATTGGCTGTTAAGTAATCACCGACAGTTTGATCCAATTTCTGGGCGTCGTCATAACCCCAGTATGTGTCGTACTTGTCCACATACTTGTTGGCAGAGTAAATGTGCTTCACCTCGTAGGGCATGCCATTTAAACTCTTCATGTTGTCACCGTGGTGGATATCTTCCGCCTGGTCAACAGTCTGGGTTAAATACAGACGACCATTGATGATGGTCTTGGTTGGGCGGTCAATACGAAGATTGTAACGACCGTTGTACCCAATGACCCCATCTGCCACAATACCCAACTCACTGGTGTGTACCAGTCCGTTCTTCGACAACCCGGTACCACGATACTGAATAAACTGTGAACCTTCCTGTAGCCACATCTTGTTAATGATGTAAACATTCGGGAAGTCCATGATGTAATCCACGTTTTCAATCAGTGGATGTTTGTTCATCCAGATATCAATTTGACCCGGTTCGATAGGCAACTGAATACCGCCGATACTCCACTTGAACGTAATACCAAAGCTCAGGGAGTTATCAATGTGAGTCAGGTTGAACTCGTTATAAAGATGTGCGGTGTCAAACACTACCATCCCTACCCAGTTCACGGTATCAAACTTCCAGACCACATAACCGTTTACAATCTCATATTGAGTATCGTCTCCGGTGATATCAATCCAGTCGCCCACAGGCCAGCCACCCGGTGGTAAATCATTACCATCAGTGTTGGTGTTCTCATCAGCCCGATAGACTTTCAGTTCTCGTCCATTTTCACCGTAAGGGTTCGTGCCATCGGTAGACACTTTGATTTCGTTCTTTGTGATATCAGTTGGGTCGTAATCAGGATCAATCGCCCACTGTGCTTTATAGACACGGAAGCCATAACCTGTACGTAACTTCACATCAGTTTTGCTGATGATGTAGTCGATCCAGGTGGACGCTTTACCCAATGCCCACTCCACATAGAACGCATCTTCTTGCGGCATGTACCATTGTTGATTAGTTACATTTACTTTACGAATCAACAGCCCATCTTTGTTGTACTCGTAAGCAGTGGAACTCTCAATAAAGGTAGGTGGGATTTCATACCCCAATCCAGACGTAAATGGCGCAGTCGGGTAGAAGTCATCGAAGTCTGGATCGTCCGGCGTGACATAAGGCATGTACAGCGGTGTGTTGGACATTGCCACACTGCAACCGTGATAACCCAACCCTTGTCGTACTGTATCGGTAGTCAGCGACTGAATGATACCGTTTAACACAAAGTTAGTCGGTGCATTCTCAAGGGTCGACGCCTTCCACTCATTCACGTTTGAGTTGGAGCCTGTCATGGCACCCAGAATCAGACCCGGTTCTTCTAACAGATAGAGGTCATTAATACGACTTGCAGTTGGACCAACTTCGATTTTCCAACGTGTCTGATGATACGCCACAGTAATCTGCATATCGGACATTTTGGATTTACCCGTGGTGTCCTCTTTAATCAGACGTGCGCCCAGGAACTCGATGTAGTCTGCTGCCATGCCGTAGTCTTGATGTGTTAACTGACGCACTGCATCAATGGAGTTACGGTTGAAGTAGTAACTCTGTCCGTTACGTTTGTTGGTAATATAGAAACGACAATCCGCGTAATAATGATAGTAACGAGGAAGATCCATAAAACCAGGGAAAAGAATAACTTTTCTTTTATTATCCAAGATGGATAAGTAATCTGGCATGGTGGTGTAGTCGTAGCTCAGGATCATCCCGACAGAAGGATCATACGTCGCCTCGATTAAATCCCCTACTTTTACTACAGCCGTTTCAATAGGGACTACTTTACCGTTCTGGTAGAATTGTACCAGACCCATGTCATAAGCTTTCCACGCATTGTAGTTAACTTTAACACGTGTGAGGTCATCCGTCTTGGAGTAGAGACTCCCGACATAACCAAAACTGTTTTTCAGGACGTTGTCCGCGGACAAGTTACGCACATTAATATCCGTCGAGTAACAATGGATATACAAGCTCTTGTCCAACGGCATTGGGAAATTCTTGTTAACAGGAATTGCCACCAACGTTACACCATCAAAGCACGGCATGATCAATGTCCCTTCACGAGGGAACATCGTACCGTCTGCTTTATACACGTCAATAGAGACCGCACGGTTTTTAGCGAACGCTGAAGCAGTAACCCAGGTATCGACAGGATACCAGCTCTTTCCACGATTTCCGAAATTCCAGAATCCGGTATCAAGTCCACCCATGGTAAAGACATGATAGAAGTTATAGGTCGTCGGCAGATACCGACGTTTACCCATATAAACGAAATCGTTAACGAAGCCTTGTAAGCCAGAGACACGTGCCAGTTTTATCTGGTATTGCGAGGGAAGTTCAGGGTTCCCCCACATATTGTGAACAGCATAGTCTACAAGTGGGTTATTTTCCTGGGTGTAAGTTTGTTGATAAGCAGTAGACATTTCATTACCCCAAGATAAATACGAACTTAACGGGCGTTATAATAGAAACCCACGGTCTGAATAAAGTTCGATACTGAACTGTCATTCTTGACATTGAGTTCTTGACCAACACCTGTATTTTGATAAATCTTTTCTGTTGCTGCACCGTAGCAAATTGCTGTGAACAGGGACGGCATTTCTAATGCTCCACCCATTAACATGCGGAAGCCAGAGGTGGTGAAGAAGATAGATGAGCCTGCTGCAATTAAGCCACCCAGGTCTAAGCGAGACAGACTGAATAGTGCGGGGTTAGTTTTGATCGCATTCAGTAAGTCTTCCAGGTTGCCCAGATACCCCAATTCCTGAATCACGTCTAAGACTTGAGTCTGTGGAATACGCAGGGCGCGATTAATCGCATTCTGACTAATAAAGGTATAGTCAACATTTGGGTCTTCAAACTGGCAGACATAATAATGTCCCAGAATGATGCGCAGTGTCATCTTCTGAATGATGTCCAGTGTGACAGTACGGGCAAGCGCGTTCCCAAAGGCATTAGCAAATGCTTTTAAGGTATGTGGACGCACCGTTTTAATCAGGCTGGTATTTCCACGTTGCAAGTCCTGCTGTAATATAGAGGCGAGCAACATAACGTTGTACTCAGGAACGTTGATGTTTTTACCTGCTGAATTAAAGTAGGTACGCTGATCAAGTACTGTTACTGGTTCTCGTTTGTAATTATAAACTGAAATTGGAAAGACGAATTTAGGCAATCCAAAATCATTTTTATGATCAACGCCAAAGACACCACGATTGTCGATTTGATCGAGCCGTTGGGTACTTTGGAGTAGCTTTATTGTTTCAGCCACTTTATCCTTGATTCTGAATTTACTACCCACGGTAGTATCATAACCATTTACAATCATGTCTCTAGTCCTGAAATAATGTTATGCGTGTTAACGTTAACTGTCATGCCCGATTTTTGGGTCATACGATTGATTTTTTTGATCAAAAAAATTAATGAGGTAGTACTATGGATACTTTTTCCAAAGTGATACCAGGTAAAGTCGTCAATAACGGTATTGTAAGTCGAGAGACTTTTTCAAGTACGGTCCCCGTTGTTTCTTCACCTGCTCACTTTCCGGACTTTGCGGCCGTAACGCCTAAAGGCGCTACCAAGCACGGTACGGTGTCAATGGCATCTTTCTCCGAGAAGTTCGGGGATGTCACTGACGCATTCGGGCTGTATTATAACCCGGTGACTTTTGCAATCTCCAAATTAGGCGACGCAGCACAAGCTTCGTTTGGCTTTAAACGTCTGGTAAATAACAGTGTGAAATCACGCATCATTGCCGGTGTTGTAATCTTCAGCGGTGAAGTTGCTAACTACAATCGTGATCCGTTAACGGGCGATTATGTGTTTAACGATGCCGGTGATCCGATTGTCAACACTGAAACTCCAACCATTACTGGTAAGTGGGTTTGTCCGGCAGTTCTGAAAAGTACCGGTGATGTGGGCGATAAGAAACCTTTCGAGGTAACGTCTGATGCAACCACTCCGGGTATCCCTGAAGGGACAGTAGGTAAATTCTGGCCGCTGAAAGAACTGGTCTCCGGAATCGGTGACTACTATAATAGTAGCTATGCTGCTTTCGGTCACAAAACCCTGACTGACTGGAATGCGGTGACTGAGTTCATCGAAGCCAATGGTGCGTATCCATTCATCCTGAATATCGGTACTGTTACCGATGCGGGTCTGCGTGTTCCTGCTGCAACCATCAACGGCACACCGGATACCACATTCACTATGTTTGATGTCGTCTCCAGTGAAAACGTTCGTTACAGCTTGAAAGCTGCGGTGGATTCTTACACCGGTAACAACGTTAACCGTCAGGTTGAAACGGTTGATTCCCCGTTCAGTGAAAGCTACGTTTATGCGAATAACGTAAACGCAGTGGCCAAAGAACTGTATGATGCAGAGTACGGTGCCGGTGTTGAGGTAGCTCCAGTAGTTTCCTCTAAGCGTCTGCCGAAATATGCGATCATGAACATGTGGGATTTGGTTAACCATAACGGTGTACCGTACAAACACATTGTGTTCGGTGGTAACATTGCTCTGACTACCCAGACTAACACCCTGACCGGTACGCGCATCAGTCTGAACCACTACCTGCAATCTAACGGCGGCATCAATCCGTTCGCAGATAATGACGGTAAGTACCCAGCAGCGCCAACAACCTGGAATGCCAATAAGTACGGCGCTTGGGTTGTTGACAATACTGATCCTGATGCCATCATCTCTCAAGCCCAGTGCTGGGAAATGAACCAGATGCTGATCGAAGCGTGGTTGACCGAATATAAAGCATCTCTGGATATCAAAGATGTTATTCGCAACCGTGTCTCTTTCTTCTGGGACGTGGGTTACAAACAGTCTATCAAGAACCTGCTGATCAACATGATGTCTGTCCGTAAAGACTTCATTGTTGTTCCGTGTGCGACCGAGTGGCTGGTTGATAAGACCCAGGACGAGATCTACTCTACTGCAGTTATGCTGAATACTCGTATTAGCATGATTCCAGAGTCAGAGATCTATCAGTCTCACGCCTGTCGTGCAGCGATCAACCTGTGGAACGCTCGTTACATTGATGAGCCAACCTGGGGTCGCTTCAGCCTGAACATCGATCTGATGTATGCGTTCGCGCTGGCTGGCGGTGGTGAAGACGGTCGCATGTTCAAGGCTCAGATGCCTGATCATGAAGGTAACCGTATCCTGCGTATTGCGCATGATCCGTTTGTGCAGTTCGAGGCAGACAATCCTGCTGCCAACAACCTGATCAACGGTAACATCACTGTTACTCCGATCAACGAATCTCAGTTCTGCCGTCCAGCTCTGCCAACTGTTTATGACAACATCAACAGCGTACTGAAAGATCTGACCAACGTGTGGAAATGCGTCTGCGTTGAGAAGATTCTGGCAGATCAGTGGATCCAGGTTTCTGGTGATACCCAGCTGGGCAAAGAAGGTTATCTGTCTACGGTTAAAGACAATGCTGAAACATTGATCCGCGATCGTTTCGGCTCTGTGATTTCCAACTGGGAAGTTGTGACTTCGTTCCTTGAAGATTCACCAACTTCTAAATCCAAAATGTACGCAACGACCAAACTGTGGTTCGGTAAAGGTTACTACATGCTGGATTCCGTGCTGGAAGCTTACAACGAAGATAGCCTGGCAACCACTCAAGCAGCGTGATAAGGAATAAGAAATGAGCACTAACTTTCCGCATCGCGATAACCTGACCTTGATGCCGGGTAACTCTGAATTCAAACGTGCATTCGACATTGGTAACACACCAGTCATCAATGCGGCTGCCGGTGGTCAATATGGTTTCGCACCAAATAACTTCCGTTACGTTTCAGAGCAACCTTACGTATCACAGCGTCCTTATTGCGTAAACTTGTCAACACCGTCTGCGTTCAGCGCACTGCCAGCGGGTGCTGAGCTTCATGGTCTGCTTCGTGCATACATGGAAACTCGTAGCCGTAACTGGGGTGGACTGACTTCACGTACGACTGTTGATTACCATGACATTACTTGGGCCGGTGGTTCTACACTGAGCTTCCCGGTAGGGTCAAGCCGTCAGTACGGTTCGGTCACTCACATGGCACTGGATCCAGAAGGCGAGTCCTTCTCCAAGCTGTTTGATACCTGGATCGATTACCTGTTGAATGACCCGGTGATTCGTCATCCGAAAATCATCACTCTGAACTATACGGGTGAACTGCTTCTGGATGAGATCTCTATGAGCTCGGTGTACTTTGAACCGACTCGTAACTGGCAGGATGTGCGTCACGCATTTATCTGTCTGGGTCAGATGCCTAAAGAAGGTCCGAACTATGAATTTGGCTTTGACGTCGACAACGGCTCAGGTGCAGTTCGTGAAATCAGTACTGAATTTACTGGTCTGATTGAGTTCGATACCCTGGCTGCTAAACAGATCGCCCGTGCTGTAATGAAGCGTATGCCTCTTTACAACCCAGCCGGTCGTGCAGCACCATCAGGCTTCCTGCAACCTACTGCTATCCTGCAGGGTCTGCAGAACAACGGTCTGGCTTCACTGATGAACGCTGATGCTCGTCAGATTGCTGATCCGAAGTACATGGGTTAAGTCAAAAAAAAATACAAACAGTATTTACTCCTACTCACCTGGAAGGGTGAGTAGGAGTTTTGTTTGCTATGCGTTTCTAATGTAGCACTTTAACTTCAACTGAATCTCAGATAACGCTTTCCCATTAACCGGATCAAACGCCAATAACAAAGCGGGATCCTTCATGTTCTTGAAATCGAACAGGTACCTGGAAAGACGACTGGTTTTATACCGAGACATGAAATGTTCGACTTGTTCTATGTTCTTATCACCGAAGCACGAGGGGAATGTGATTCTCTCAACCTTTCCTCGCCACCGGTAAGTACACATGCGGGTATTTGGATTTCCAGTAACAATGATCTTTCGGTCATTGTAGTGAATAACAAAACCTTCACTGGTCTCCAGATGAGTTACCTTACTCTTCTTTACTCCGCACATGACATGCCCTATTCCCATCGCCATCAGAAACAGAGCAAAGATAAGTAAAGCTGTTAACATCATCGTTTTAACAATACCCTTAATAATAAGTTTCTTTTAAATTCACGATATAGAGAAAGATCCTCTTTGGTAAGCAATAACCCTTTGAGTTTCGTTTCTTCTATAACGCCTTCTGTTAAAGAGATAAAGTTTTCATGCACCCCTTCCAGGTGTTTAATGAGTCGCACGTAATCACGAAACGACGCATCGGCTGGAAGTTGGATAAACAGATGTCTTTCCCCTTTGACAAAATAGCTCGGTGAATCAACATTCTCATTGTACAGGATGTCGAGAACCCAATGTCGTGATCGTTCATCAATAAGAGACAGATGGAAACGATTAACCAATACTTGATGCCAGCTAAACTTCTGAGAGGCAGCGGGAACATCTCGAACCCACCACCAACCTCCTCCGCCTATGATAGCAAATATTGTCAACATTGTGACTCCCAACAATAGCCAGTCAGTTGGGTTGCGTAACACTACCTCCTCCCAGAGTAACATAGGTTTCTCTGATCAGTTCCAGCGTGCTCTTTTCATCGTACAATTTCTCAGAGAAATCATCCCATTCCTTCTTAAAGAAATCCATGCCAATCTCTGGATAACTCTTCCAGTGATAACCTTCAGCACCAAATTTCTCCAACAGATGTTTATACACGTCCTCCACAACGTGTAATTCTTCCATATTTTTCTTGAGACGGAATTGAACTGCACGACGTACATACTTGGCAAAATCTGGTGCACCACTGTCTGCCACACTGACAATGGAACTGATCAGACTACTTGGTTTATAGTGATTAGAACTGCGGTGTTCCAAGACCGCGGTCGCGATAGTCATTACTTCATCATCATTAAATTCATCAGGCCAAAGACGACCGAGTAATTCGTATGTGAGTCCGTAACCTATCAAATGATGCTGGCTTCTCTCATAACGACAACCAATGTCATGAAGAAGACAGGCAACATAGACGAGTAACGTATCCCGTTCCCCTAAATGAAGATCCCCACAGATTTCTTTACCGAGGCGACAGACGTCTTTCACGTGGCCCAGGTTGTGTGCTGGATCATTCAGAGAAATGGAATAAATACAATGACGAAGGAATTCCTTTTGGATACGGTAATCAAAAAGCCTAGCCCACTCCTGATCTTCCCGAACCCGTTCCTCATCTAAAGTAAGTGTGTTTTCCATTTAAGGTTTCCTTAAATAACTGTATTAGGTATCACCATAATAATATCGGTCTAATTATTATTTTAATGAAAAAAAAAGAATGAAGATAGAGAAGGTAGAGAGCTTACTCGCTCTCTACCCACAAAGGATTGTTACTGTGGCTTCTCAGCGACAACCAAATGCTCACCATTGAGATTTAATTGCATGCCGGTACATTTACTTGGAGTATCCGGCAAAGCCTTTACAAGTTGTTCTACGGTGAATAGGGGAGACCATGCAATACCCCGGTAGACACCGTCCTGATCTGATTTATCAATGACAAAAGCAAGAACCGTATCTTTAGGTAGCGAGGCGGCTTTATTTAATCCATCGATGAAATCAGTATCCCCATTTGCTGTAGAGAATACCGGATCTTGATCTTCATCGGCCTCACGAATATCCGTCACACCAGGACGATATTTCATGATAGAGATTTCAAGATTACCACGAGGGATATACCCGTCATCATTTTTGATGTCATAAGTGATACCTACTGCGTTAGCCCGGATATCGCAAACTAATGCCACACCTTCTTTTCTTTTGTCGCTAATCGTGCCAATGCCGATGGCATAAATATTCTCAGCCATTTTCATATGACGGATTGAAACTTTCTTGGCTACATCGCCTTTATGAATAATTTCTCCGTATGAGTCAGCTTCAGAATATTTGGACAGTTCCTTTTGAGACTGCTGATTGCCGGACATGTCGATCACTTTGTTCTTGTCGTCACAACCAACCACTAAGAACACCACAAACATCATGAATACCACCAAAACCTTTTTCATTACTTTTCCTTATAAAAGAAGAATAACTCTACTCTCCTAATCGGAGAGTAGAGTTAGTTTATTGTACTTGAACGCTTGAGCAAGGGCTTGATTGTAACGTTGACTGTGAAATAAGAGAAACAACTTCCACAGGAATGTATACAATCGATTTGGATGCGCGAGCACCTTCCAGTGTCTTTGCTACAGTAAAGACGTAGTGATTATAGTTCTGAGCACCGGCGTCCTTTAATTGGAGCGCGGTAATCATGAATGCATCACCCACTGGTACCTTATCAGAAGACGGCTTAATGTCGCGCCAGCCCGATGGAAGGATAGGGTCACGTTTAGTTTTTGCGAAGTTGAAGAAGATCCGTGTTGCTGCCGGCGGATTCTTTTTATCAAGACTCAATACACTCCAGGAGTATCCACTGTGTGCAGTTTTTGGGTCATTACAACGCATCTCGACTTTGGCATTAAGATCAGGGATGTCGAACGAAAGTGGAAGAACAATGTCTGTCGATGTCTGATCCGGAGACACTACCTTTGCTACTTCAGGATTCTTATCTCTATCCAACACACCGGTTGGTCCAGAGAAAACTCCTATCACAATCACCGTGGTAATTGCGACCAGTCCCCAATGCCATTTAGACATACTCTTCATGTATCACTTTCCAATCAGATTGAATCAGTGAGATTCTTCAGTGGGTAAACAGAAACTGCACCCCCATTAATACCGCATCCCTGCACATCTGGATATTTATCCATCGCTGTTAAAATCTTATCCAGATATCCACTTGAAAGCAACATGGTGTGCGCAATTGGCGACTGCCCAATGCCGTTGTTGGTTTCAAAGAACTCAAAGGAGATAAACCCTACCCCATTGAGCTTTTTCAGTCGATTAAAGGAGGTACGCAAATTATCCTTATCTTTGGTGCTGTCAAAGACTTTAACGTCACCGCCGTGTTTATAACCCGCATCTGGACCATCATAAACATTCACCAGAAATCCAGTCGCACCTTTGGCTTTTCCGCCTGTGGTGTCGTCCAGGTAATAGAATGCCGTGATAGTCTGCTGGGTGGTATCACATTGTAAGATTACCCGCTGCGTGGTATTCGTTGCTTTGTTCTTCAGTGTCAAAGTAACGTCGGCAATGCCATCCATTACTTTATCGCCAGAGACGGACGCCAGGTCAGCAACCAGTGCCGGTTGTTTGACATCTTCTTTCACGTCATAAGACGCAGCTTGAACTACCGTGGCGTAACCACACAGACTGACGCACAGTGCAATCAGAAACTTATTGATTTTCATTTGAGAAACTCACTAATGGTAAAATGGAATTGAATTTCGTGGCCTCGCAAATAGTTAGGTCGGCATCAGTGAGATCCCGCTTAACTACCGTCGATGGAATAATATCTGTCCACGCCTGAGTAATAATGTCATGATTGTTCACAAACGTTTCAAGCGTGATTACCACACCCCACTCGTCTTCATCAAGTAATCCTTTTAAAGCTGCGACCAGATACTTCCCGTCACCTGACATCCCTGCGTCATAAACAACCGCAGAAGGTGCGTGGTAGGGAGGTGTCATGCGCAACCAACCTCGAGGATAACGTTGAATCGTAAAGTAGTTTGCATTGGTGATTTGAAAGCCCTGTTGAGTGACGTAGTATAACACGTTCATCTCTTGTTTCTCTTCATCGCAGGTGATGATGAGATATTCAGGATTAGTCTTATCACCGTTGCTGTAGGTAATCTGCGCTCGGCCTAACGAATTAAATATATCGAATCGAGGATAGGGGGCGATCTGATTGATATATTGCGGCGGTTCAACAGCAACTGCCTTAAAAGATAAAAAGAAAATAACAAGTAACCACATCAAACGTTTCATGCCCACCCTTTACCAAGCCCTACAACCCAAAGGCCGCAAGGCTTAAAGTCAATTTGATTATGTATACCTGTTATTTCATCCAACTTAAATTACAGGCGTGTTAGCGTCCTTGTTAACTGGACACTGAGCACTGAGCTTACCCAGCAGCTTTTTCCAGTCATTACCCACCAGGAAATATTCACTACCTTCCTGATCGATTTTTGGTTGCTGTGGGTTAAGTGAAGCAATGGCTTTCTCATAAATGGCCTTAGAACCAATTGGGAAACGCGCCACCTGAAACACTTTATCTGCACTCAGAACATTATAATAAACGTCGCCCTGGGTGGTCGTCTTTAACCCCACCACGAACTTGCCGGCACGGTCAGAGGTGTTCAGGTCGTTCATGCCGAACTTGCGAAACGCAAACAGATCGTACTGCTTGCCGTCTGCGCTGTAAGTGACATTGAGTTTGTGCGTTTCAGTATTACAGATCACCGCGATCTCTCCACCTTCCTCACCACGGTTAGTCATACCAATCAATTTGGTACCAGGGACCTGCAATTCCTTCCAACCAAAGTCAGACTCAGGAGTAGCCATTACAGAAGTTGAAACCAGAACAACCAGGGAAACCAGAACAGCGATAAACTTTTTCATTACAATACCTTTTAAATTAAGTGAGTTATACACCATGATAATGTAGAGCTGATTCAAGATGGAACTTAATCAGAGACGACCCTTATATGTTTCTACTGCCGTCTTTGCATCGGTTATAGCAGAGGTAATGAATTTACTGAGTTTAACCAGCAGCTCTATGAACTCTTTTTCCTTATGTTCGTAGAGCCTTGCTTTATCTTCACAAGACGCAATGTCTAAAAAGAAGTCATGTGTTACAGATGTTCCCACGGCTACCATGGATGTATAAACCGCTGAAGGTCCTGTGTCTGAGTTCAAGAACTCCTTCATTACAAACACGCGGTCCCGATCGTAATGGTCCTTGTACACAGCGAGAAAGCGTCCCAAAAGATCGCGGAACTGTTCGAGCTTACGAACATAATCTTTGAGCGCATCTCCCCCACCTATATTTGGATTAGCATGCAGTTTGACAATTTGTGAGCCAATCTGAAAGACCAATTCAAAAACAGTGAACATCTGCTCACGAGGATAATAATCCTCACGGGTTAACATGGAAGGTTCGGTGTTCTCTTTCTCCGGCTTGATTTCCCAAACAGTACGGTTCGAGAGCTCATGTCGATAAGAGACCGAATTAAGAGAAGGTGACTTTTGCAACCAATCTCTTTTGAAGGTACGTTTAACCCAGGCCATTATTTCTTTTCCAGAACAGTATCAGCTACACCATTTAAGATGTCGTAGTGATGATTGCTTTTATGTCTCCGTCTCATTTCCTGAGAGATGCTTCCCTTCATGGATTCATGTTCATCATAGACTTCGTACCTACGATACCCCAATTCCTTATTTCCCAGCAGCATGTACCTTTTCCAACTAACTGACTTCAAGGCCGCCGGTGTCTCAACCCATTGATCAAAGACCTCTGCGTGCTCTGGGGTAAGGTTAATGGTGAAGCCCGTTTTACTACTGAGGATAATGATCCCCGACCTGACTCGTTTAAAGTTAACCTTGATTGTTTCAAACGTATAGTCTGGTTTCTTTTTAGCCTTCAAAGCACAATTAGCTATTTTGAGCTCTTTGTCTATAAGTTCCAGAATAGGCGTGTAACTAACATGAGGTCTAACTAAAAAGAGGAAAGATCGTTGCATGAGATGACTAAGATTACTGATCAACTCTTCTTTCTGATAATCTTTCATTTACCACCACCGTCGGTAGAAACTTTCATCCTCGCATTCTTCAAGTGTATCCGGTTTGCGAATACGCCATGATTTACACCAGGCAATCAGTTTGTTAATGTTTTCATCGGTAACCGTGACAGAACAACTGCCCCGTGTGATCACCACATGAATAGCAGGCGGATGAGTATCTTTATAGATGTTCTTCCACTGACGTTCTTGTTTAACCACGCTGAGTTCTGGATGGTTAATCGACGTCATGGATACATTTAGATATTTATACGGGCGGTACAACTCACCCATAGCCGACATACGCTGTGCACCCAACGTATAGCCGTTCTGAATAGAATTGGCAATACGAGTCAACTCTTTATCTAAGTCGGCTGAGATTTGCTTAGAGGAGCGTTTAGAACGTTCTAGCACAGAGTTAATGGTGTAGATGCGCAGTCTAGCCAGTTCTTTATAGAAATCACTTTCCATAACTTACCTTCCATTCTTCAACAGTAAGAGGTTTAGGGGCTTGCTTGAGCCAGTAATCGATATACGGTTTACTGGTCTTGTTTATTTCCAATCCTCTTCCACCATGTAGGGGGGTGAGAGTGAATGATTCCTGCCCAGGTTCAATTTTGAAATATTTACTACGGAACAAATGTCCGATACTAATAAAAGATAAAGAATGAAAGGTTATCATTTCTGATTTAATCTCTTTCATCATTTTCTTCTTAGTATATTTCAATTCACTCGAAGAGATGGCGTTGATGACTAACAAACTTAATTGCTTACAGAAGTCATTTATCATCTTCTTTCTTCTCCGCTAGGGATTGATCGAGTTTCTCTTTTACCACTACCAAGTCTCGCTCAGACTCGATAATAAAAGCAACCAGATCTTTAAGGTATTTCTTTATGGAACTCGGTGTTCCACTGTGACGGTATTTCTTAAAACAACTTGATATCTCGAAGATACAATAATTGCTAGGTTGGTCTGGGTCTGCTGTCATAAACAACGTCCCACCAAACCCGTCGTTGATCGTTGCGTCATTCAGAAACTCACGACGAACAAACGGACCTTTACCTGTGGTAAGATGCTCTATCATATCCTGACACATTACCCTGATCAGAACGACCTTATCTACATATGCTTTAAATGAAGCTGCTAGATCGTCATCCGGGTTATTATGAAGAACAACGTAAGCACCTGGCCAGAAGAAACATAGCTTTATATTGAGCAAGTGTTTGTCGGTTGGAACTAACTTACCGTTCACCAGTGACTGAATAGGTGTAAAACGATGACTGTAGATAAACCCTATTAACTCAGGTGGAGGTAAAACCATTTTGCGCTTGTGTTTGGCATGTTCAAGCTTTGCCATATTGCTTCTTCCATTGCTCCATGGTGTTTGGTCTGATTACGTAGTTCCAGCCTGATCCTTGGGCCCAGTTTTTAAATTCCTGCCAGTTGGCCTGATTCAGAATAACTTTAGATCCGTGAGTATTAAGTGCTTGGATGTGGAGTTCCCATCCATGTTCTCCCTCATGTTTCTCTGTTACTTTGAGATACATATATTTCTTAGCGATGGGTTTACCTAAACGAACAGCTTTAATAATGCGATCAAACTCGTTATCGACTTCACGCATTTTAATGTCACGCAGCCGCCGACGATTTTTATTATCGCATGCCATAATACGGATGATGCTTAATGTTTCATGTAACATAAAAATAAAACCTCTTGTGAGAACCTCCTCTGGGAAAACCCAGAGGAGGAACCGCCTGCTGGCCGATCAGTTAGTCAAACAGTTTCTTGGCACGTTCAACGTTCTTTTCAGTGAAGGTGGAATACCAATCGACCATTTCCTGAGTATGAGGATGATCGATGAACAGGGAAGAACCACCGAACACTGTATCTTCGCCGACGGTTTCTTTCAGACGAATGTCTGCGTTCATGGTCAGACCGTCGAACAGAGACAGGCGGGCATCCCAGGTTTCATGTTTGGTTTCCGGGAAATGGGTGTGAGCGATCTCCGTTGCAGCCGCCTCCACCGCCAAACCCAGGCCATTGATCAGTTCAACACTTTCTTTTACCTGGTCCAGTTTCTCTTCGGTCAAAGAGGCCGGAATTTTGAAACTGATGTGATGAGTATCTTTGTGGATCTCAGCATTATCGATCAGTTCTTTGATGCGGGCGTCTTGTACTTTACCGAAAGGTTTGTTCTGTGACATGATATATCCTATTGCATTAATGAGTGGTGGGTGTTACTAAATTGGTGTTGCGGTTACTTCTTACGACTGTTGGCAGCGTCCACGATCGCTTGGACATGTTTATCCTGTTCTTCTTTACTAACAGTCAGTCCAGTTTCAGGATCTGCCAGAATATACCCAAAGCGTTTGATGCTCATCTCGGTCAATTCCAATTGTACACGAGCTTCTTCGGCTTGCGCAGAAAGAGCATAAGCTTGACCAGGATTTTCATGAGGTAACAATGGTTCATTACCGAATCCAGAACGATAGAACTGACCTGGATCATTATCCGAACTCAAAGGTTTAACTTCATGTGAGAATTCAGCACGACAATGAGATGTCAGAGAAGGATAGCCCTGAAAGTCATCATAACCGAACAGTTCTTTCTTAGGGATCAGTTTCTGGGTGTGGGGGGTTTGTCGTGCCGTTTTAGCAAAGAAACCGATCGGCGTTGCCATCAGAACGATATCCTTATCACGAAGCCATTCTGGTGAAGGGTGACCAGACATTAGATGAAGATTAATGTCGGTACGACCCAGCTCTACCATATGGTTGGCAAACGCATGGTACATGTTTTCGCAAATGTTGGTATCTACCTGGCGATGATCAATGTAGACCCAGACATCTTTGGGATTATTGATAAAGAGCTCATTTAGAGTTACTTCAGGTAATTTCAAAATCCAGCGTATATCATCATCCAGTTCGACATGTGGTGTCTTTTGAACTATCCAATAACCAAACACGCTCAATTCTAAAACAATATCCGCCTTTTCAATCTCTTTCTGGATCAACCCGTCTTTTGAGAAACGTTCTTGGGGAATAGGATCCATAAGAACAAAGGAAGGGTCTTTGATATCAGCAGAATCTGGATCTTCCTGGAAGAAAGCGTTAGTCAGGATATCCTGAAGGTGCCAAAATTGGAGAGAGTGTGCGTTCGACTGTTCAGGTGTCCCATGAGGAATCAGCACCAGAACCCGCTCATCACCCTGAATCAACTTACCTGCTTCGATATATTTTCGATCGTACCCCGTTGGACCATGATGTTGATTAAGGTTGCTGCTGAGTTGCAGCTCATCCAGAGTCTTCTCCAACTGGTTAGCGGTATGAACAAAACCACCACTACGGGCATTGAGAAAAAGATAGATCTTATCCAGCAGCGGTTTGTTGTTTTCCTTTTTAGCCTGAGAGCGCAGTGCATAAACTTCTTGAATAGTCAGGGTAGAGAGATCGATTTCTTTGTTAACGTTTTCCATATATTCCTCGTTAGTAATCCTGCCTTCAGCAAGAGCTAATTTATGTTTCATTGACTCACTGCGTAATTCAGCGAGCCAACGTTCGTGAAGTTCCATAGTCATTCCTAATAGAGAACAACATCCTCACCTAGACGAGCCATGTGTTTATGCCATTTGCCAATCTTGATCGTTCGATCTGTAACGAACAACGCAACTGTTGAAATGGAACTGATATGGTGAGTTCTATCTTCAATCACACACATGGGTGACTTTGGATCCATCGGAGTAATGGTAATCACAGCAGCAGGGTTAACTTCCTGAATCATTTTCACCAACTCACGAACACGTCTCTTAGTGGCCCGTTGTTCGATACCGACATACGACGCACCAAAACCGTGCACTATGGCAACGGTGGGAAAGGGATGACCTTTCAGGAGTTCTGCTACTGTGCAATTATTCATTTTTATGTCCGATTAAGGTAATTTAATTTGACCACTATTAAGCTGAGTTGCCGGAAGAAAATCAAAGATTCTGATTTCATTTTCAGCAAGAACCGTCAATGTCAGTTTAAAGTTCTTAGAGAAATTTTGAACTTTTTTATTGACCGCAGTATAGTCAGTATCTTTAGCAAGGTAGGGGAGAACGGAAATTTCTACCATGGGATGTTCTTTACGGATTAGTGAAATGATTTTTACCAATCCCTTTTCACAGGAATCCTGGTCATCCGTACCATCAGATGAAACCAATATCCCAATGGCTGGTACGGTACCCTCTTCTATCAGATTTGAGAGTAAAACTTCTTTCATGATGATTCCTTACTAAGGTTAAGAAGATAAAGGAAGTACGTATTCGTCTCCCCAGCTTTTCAGCTTCATGTTAATAATATCTATCTGAAGATATATAGCGCTTACTTTTTGAATTCTTCAGAAATAAACTCCTGGAAACAACCCAAGTCTATTTTTGTATCCGTACCTGTGGAGATGATATACCACTGACAGCCAGTTTTCTGATCAGTATAAATATCCCCTTCTCCCGTTTGTTGGATAATGAGACGACCTGATTTATACGGACCTTCTGACCCATTGATATTTTTAATGGTGTTAACAGTCGCACTTGCAAATCCCGACACTAACAATAATGCTAAAAGAATCTTTTTCATCATGAACGTCCGAAGTAACGTTTAGAGACGGCAACAGTAGAAGGGAGATCGGTGTAGCGCATGGCAAACATTCTCCCTTGTTCGTCTTCCATCACCATGAGTTCGACATCCAGTAGGATATCTTTAGTTAACCCTACCTTTTCGAATAAGATAGGATAGCCGGTATTAAAGGGGCTAGCATCAAACTCTGGCTTACCTGAGGGTACACAATGCACCACGATAGATGAAACTCGTGAATTACGAGATTCGCTCATCTCTTTCTTCAATGCTTCTGCAGCAGACCCACCTTTGGGACTCTGCACGATTAACAGAGTTTTGACATTTCCCATAAAGAGAATATCGTCCAAAGTAAAGTTGGTCTTTCCTGCCATGTGAAAATAAACTGAATCTTCAAGTTTCATTTACTTACCTTAATTTAAGAGTAGCCAACCGTTGGGTTCTTTTGAAACATGACCGTTATCAAACGGCAGATGGACGTCAACACGATCACCACGGATAACCAACGCGTAATCATATTGAATGTCAAACAAAGCAACGGACTCTTTCTCTGTTTCCCATCCCTTGAAGTCCTCAAGGAAATAGGCAGTGTGAAGGCGAGCCTTGATAGAAGAGTTTAAAATGGCATTGGTGATCTGAGTGACCTTACTGACGGTTTTACGCTTGGGTTGATCACCGAAATAACAGATAGTGATTTCGGCCTCACGGTTACGGGTCAGTTCATTTACCAACCACATATCCTCAGTTGGAAGAAGAACATCCAGATCGGCATCACGCAGTTCTTCCAGACCTTCATCATCCGTTTCATCGATATGGAATTTAACATTGCTGGGAAGGTCCTCTGCTTTATATACGTAGAGGTTACCTTTGACATCGATATAAAAACCAACATCGACAGTCATTAGCTTCTCCTTATCGACAGGTGTCCCATCGGCTAAGACAATTCGGTCTTCCGCATGACCTTGAACAATATGCCCATTAACGACATCAACTTTAACTTCTGGAAACAATACACTTACAATCTTAGTAAGTTGACCGATCTTCTCACCAATGTTGTCGTTGATATCGAATTCTTGTTGAACCGAAAGGATGGTAATGGTTTCCGGTTTCATGATCCGCAGGAACAAACCAACAGGATGAGAATTTAAACTATGGGCGTTAACATCTTTAAAGAAGTAAGCCATTTTCTTACGATCAATTTTAGATTCTTTCTGAACAATACCTGAAACAATACTGGCTAATGACATAATGACTCCTAACAACTTACCCAGGACATCCTGGGTAAGTTGAGTTAAAGGTTATGGGGTATTACATTTCACCAAACTGTTTCGCAAAGGAAACCAATTTAGTTTTGAATTCCTGATGAAGCTCTCGGGTATAGTGATAACCCATCTTGGTGTTGGCTGGATAACGATCACTGTTCACAATAACGAAAGCAACATTATCTTTCCCGATATGATCGATCAACCTTACACTGACGTACTCCATGTTCACATCCACTTCATTAATGAATGCAAACCGACCAGTCTTATTATGAGTAGCAATTACGTCCTCAGCTAACTCTTCAACTTTATCCAGGTATTTAGTAATCTCAACTTCTGCTGACGATTCTTCAGACTCTAGGAAAGTAAGACGTTGAATAGTGTTGGTGTGGCGTGTACTCATAACTATGAAGTGATCCTTTCTGCCGGGATGTTTACGCCCAGAGATAACAATAGGAGCTCGAATCCCAGCATCTGTACGATGAATCGTTGTCATCATCTCGTTACCGAGATTAAGAATACTTTCTTTTGGCAATTCATCATTCTGAATGCGACGGAAAGCATCAACGAGATTACCAACTATTGTAGCGCGGCGTTCAGGTGTAAAGAACGTATCGTCTTTAACAACAGGAGGTGGACAGCTTACAAGATGCTCGAATCTTCCAGTGTTATCTTTAAAGCTAATAGCTCCGGTACTGTCACAGGAAATATCCCGAGAAAGACGCTCAGAAGAATACGTAATATCCAATCCACGAACATGATCTTTCATCAGCTCAAAGATGGATTTGAATTCAGCAGCATCTTTCAATTCGTAGAACCGACTACACGCATGGCGACTCATGAAAAGGAATTGTGGTCGAGAGAACCATTTTTCTGATTCAGGCTGATCTTTCGATGGGATAACTACCCGAATAAAAGAACCCATTAATGGATCAATCAGGAAATCTCTGACCTCTGAATGATGCAGGAAGAAAGCGCGAGCATATGCAGCTTCGTTGGCGTAGCATGATTTATCTTTTAACATGTGTAAGTTCCTTTATATTTGAACTAAGGGTTTTGGTCGTTTAGACCGTCAGTGAATCGGGAGACATTGGTTGTGGTCTCCCATATATTACTACTTCAGTAATACATTAATAAAACAACAGAGGTTCGCCGTTCAGCCAGTTCTGGATAGTGCCTTCAATAATCTTGGCTGTAGGTTTCTCAGTACCTTCAGGTACAAGTCCCATGTCAATATCGTACTTATTGAGAATGTAGTTACGATACCCGTTCCAGGTTCCGTCTTTCTTAACTTTGAGAACATCCCCTAATGAAAGATGGAGTAACACGTTCCGATCAATGCCTTCGCTATCACCAATACTCTCAATGCATTGGGCGACATGAAGGATATCGAGAGCCATCGCAACATGTTTCAGGTTATAATTAATTCGCGCACCACTTGCATTATAGCGCAGCGCTTGTGCGTAATGCTTACACACTTTTTCACGCACGTCCATTGAATCGAATTGACATTCAGGCAAGACAGGATTGTTTTGCATTGTTTATCCGTTAATCAAGTTTAGCATAAGGAAGGAGATCGATACCTTCCGGGACTTTGACCACCAAGTGCTTGTTGTCCAGGCACTTAACGATCACGACATCATAAGCCAAAACGTGGCGCAGTTTGATCTTTGGATCGAAAAACGCGTATTGGGGAAGGATCTGTGCATCGCCTTCTTTAACAGGACGTTTGATAACCAGATGTGTGGTCATTGGAATACGTGGATCGATTGCACCTTCTTCAACGTCACCCAGGATTTTATCCAGCCTGTCTACATTATGAGCATCGGTATCGGGATTCCCAAAAGTATGACCTACCGGAACTTCCAGCAATACACAGACGTTCTTCGGTTTCGCTAATTTGATCAGCTCAACCACTTTACTGATTTTATCAGTCATTTTCCTTTCCTTGAATTTCAGGAAGCTTGCGTTCTTTAGCGAAGCTTGCTTCCCAGCGTTGTTCTAAATAAGAATTTTCGTCGGTTACGTAACCACGCTGATACAGTTCGCGTACATTGTGAATATGGTTCATCCAACTAGCAGCCGACATATACCCGGTGTAGTGAGAAAAGAAAGGATTAGCTTGATCAATGAAATCTTCGAAAACGATTTCTTCATCCAAAGGTTTCGATAACCCCTTGATGAAATGGTTCAGTGTTGATTCAAACGCCTCTATCCCTTCTTCTTTCAGTGAAGCAAAATGAGCATCCGTCTTTTTCCATTCACACCCCCAGCTGTAGAAAGAGGTGAACATCGCCAGCGCTTCAGGTACCGCACAACCAAACCCAAACACCAGTTGTCCTCGGACAGCAACAATGGCAAAGTCGGTCATATCAAGAATACCGGTGAAGTTCTTGATGCTCTCATTATACCCGGCGATGTCTATGGGTGGGTATCCGTATGAGGTATTAGAATACTCGGCAATTTTGATTTTGCCATCGACGTCGAGTTCGATATACCCATTGCCAAACTCATCACGGGCTTGAGTGTGGCTTTCCTTAAATACTACATCGTCTACTTTCATTCCCTCAGGAATTTTAACATTTGCGATATCAGTCATTCTTTTTCTCCAAATAAATGACTACTGCATTAAGGAAGTTGTTCAGTTCTTCTAAGTTGTCACCTTCAACCACAAAGTTGACTTTAGAGTTGGTACAGGAAAGATCTGAGCTGATCACCACAAACGTTCCACGATACTCTTTAATCATGGAAACATAGAGGTTGTATTTACCCAGCATCGGATGACCATCAAACAAGCGCTCTGTATGAGCCTTAGCGCCGTTCTTTATTGCTAACTTAACTTGGTCTACGCCATGACACAGCGTGGCTAAGAAGTGTTTCCAGTTCACCCCACGGGTATGACCTTCGTTCAGGTGTAGACGAAGCTGGCCATATTGCAGAGTCAGTTCCCCGCCACGCCCATTAGTCGAGTGAATGTAACGAAGATAAGAAGGTTGCGCATCATAGCTGAAATCCCCGTGATGGGTAAGCAGCAGCATGGTGTTATTGTCAACTCCATTCTCATACTTCTCCTGAACGATGAACGGATACTGTTCGCCCTTCTCTTCGATAAAGTTCGTCAACCCGGAAATTAATCCGTCGATGAAGTCCGTTGCATTCCCCCGGTTCTTATATCGACCGCCACCATTGGCAAACCACAACTCAGTACCCGTTACCTGCACATCCCCGCACTGCAAGCGATCACCCATCTGTGTGCGGATGCCGTCACGCAGCACTCGAGGCAATAGTCCACGCAAAGAACTTGCTAACCGAGTTGCATCAGCTTTGTTAAGAAAAGGAGATGTCCGTCCGTTTCCGTAATTAAATTGCGCCAGCGGTTCATTCAGACGCGGGGCGTCAAATGTGCGAGTCGGGTAATAGCAGGTCAACAACAAAACCTGACCCGTGGTGATCACCTGAACTTTCTTTACCGAGGTCCCGTGAAAAAGATCCAGTTCATCCTCTTCAGGTTTAGTAGCGCGACGCGTTAAGGTTTCCATGATAACTCCAGAGATATATTCGTTTAATGTACACGATGATAATATCAGCCTGAAAATAAATAGACCAAGAAGGCGTTACCCTTCTCAGTCAATTTAATTAGTAAATGCGATATGGTTTGGTTGGGTCGGCCAGGTAATTGCGCAGGGCACCTTCAGCTTCTTCGATCGACACGTATTCGTTCAGACCTTCGGTATCACCCAGATCGATGTCATACGTTTTCTTAACGTAAGAACGAATGTTCTCAGGCGTTGGATCAAACGCAATGGCGACGATGTCTTCAGAAAGACCGAACAGGTTGACCAGGAATGAGCGATACAGATGTTCGTGATCTTTGACTTTGTTACCGCCGATGTTCAGAATGATGGCGTCATTCTTCCAGGTGCGGGTCTTTGGATCTTGCTGTGCCAGCGGAACTAAGTCCAGACCGACAATGCTGTTGATATATTTGATTAACGCGACGGCGTATTGAGTAACCAGTTGGAATTTGACTTTGGTTGCCGATTGCTCAATAATAGGGCAGCGTTTGTCCGGAGTATAGAGACTCAGCCAGACCTGTTCCATTTCGCGGAAAGTATTTTTCAGAGTAACACCCTGAAGCAGTAATTCGTGGACTTGAGTTGCAATGCGTAATGTACCTAAATTAAACGGAAGAGAGACTTGTTCTTGAGACATCGTTCTTATACCTTAGCGTGAGTTAAAATTGGTTGTCTTAGTATTGAAAAGAACATAAAAAATAAGTAGAGACCCCGAAGGATCTCTACTCACATTTTAGAAGATATCGTTGAAAGCTACTTTGACCACACCCGCATCACCGGATTTGTAATTAGACTTCATTACATTCAGGACATCACGAAAATGATCCAGCGCTTCCATACCACCCACACGGATTAATGCATCCTGGTCGGTAACTTCAGTATGTAACGCCTCTTCCAGTTGTTCCAGCATGTCTTTGACAGCAAACTTACGAATATTGTCACGCAGACCGAAATCATCCAGGAAGCTTTCACAACCTGCAGTCATATGCTTGTTAGCATGGATCATGCCAGGTTCAGAGACCCAATCATAACCAGTCCAGTATTCCACATTCTTACGTGTCTCGCCCGGTTTAAATGGTGAGATCTGTGTACGAATAGAAACCGCGGTGTTATGACGAGGGTTTGCCAGTGATTCTTTAAATTCAGGACCACGCGGACCAAACGGTTCACAACGGATGTAGTTCCAGATCGGTGCCATGGGGTTACGTTCGTTCTCAAACTTGAACAGCACTTCGCTGATCAACCCACAGATGTTGAGTGGGTCATAAGAACGCAGACGGTTAATCCATTGCAGTAAATCCGTCATGGGTTTGGCATACTTAATGCCATTCTCAATAACGTAGAAATACGGTTCAGGATGCTCCACTTCCATTTTGCAGTAACCCATTTTAACGCGGCGTTGCAAATCGGAGTTAGCATCAATCTGTGCACGTACATAGTCGTTTGCCGGATAGGTAATGCCCGCATGGTTAGGCATGTTGAATCCACCTGCGTTTAACAGGTAACGACCGTCTTGGTCTGGGGGAAGAATCCCCTTCTTACCCGTATTAGCAAGAATGATATTACCTAAGCTGATATCAGCCATTGTTGTCTCCAGCAGCGGCCGGTAAGCCGCGAATAACTTCTTCCAGGTTTGTGACTTTCGTATCCGGGTTCAAGATACCTGAGATAATGTTATCACTCATATAACCAGACGCTAAACGGCTAAAGGTTGAGTTCAACAATTGTCCTGGGTTGTTGATACCGATGATACGCGGTTTAATATTCAGATCCTTGAGGGAAGGCGAGTAACGGAACGGAATGTCCAGGTTATTCGGATCACGCTGAGTCAGTGCATACAACACACGGACTGCTTGGTTACAGGTTCCCATTGATTTACCTGTGTAGAACTTGGCTTCGTCATAAACACTGAGCAAGTCATCTGCATCGAAGTACCAAGGAATACGCGCATACTTGGTGAACTCCAGGTAATAATAGTAACCGATGTTACTGTCCATAGGAACAGTCAGTGCATCAATCACCGTATCGCCCGGTTCAAAGTCCAGCATGTAATAACGATCGTTCTTGATCGTCTCTTCGTAAATATCCCCCGGCTTCAACACTACCTTGACCATCCCGCCAAAGAACGCATAGCTGTTCTCAAAGATCACACCCAACATCAGAATCGACGTTACCGTATCAGAGATCTCAGCCAGATTACTTTGTTCGAAACGCTTAGGGAAGCACACAGTGACTTTCTTTAACGCAACCACGCTACCATTAGGCAAGACTTTGAGAGCGGTATTAACCCGCTCTCTGTCTCTTTTTAAATTGTCGTAATCCATCAAGACACTTTAAGCAGACGTTTAACAATAACCTGGTCAATGGCATGAGACAGTGCTTTACGCTGCTGCTCTTTGGTTGCCGCAGGTGTCTTCGCACTGATTGTCAGAATTTCGTGAGCAATCGGACTGTCAAAGACATTTGCCAGCACCACGGCCAGATAGGTATTCATCAGCGCATTGTTACCACGCACAACCGCATCCAACAGAGGGATGTTGTTGAAGAATGCCGTCAGGTCGATGTGTTGGTTAACACGCGCCAGTGCACGCTGTGACAGTGGCAGGTTATCTTCCATGATCTCCAGTGTTGGAACGTACTCTTCTTTGGCAGCCAGAGATTCCATAACCTGAGAGAAGATACGACGTGCATTGGTGCCTTTGTTGACAACCAGAGCTGCATTAACATCACCCTGGTATTCACGCCAGGCATTAACCACAACGTCTTTATCGGTGATGATGTCTTTCACCTGATAGTTACGGAACTTCGCGTACACAAAGCCCATGACATATTCCGACAGTGACAACTGATCAGAATCAGCAAACATTGTCAGAATCGCATTGTTGTAACCAATGGTCAGCGGGCCCTGGATAATTGGCAGCGAACCGGTCACACCATCACGGGTTGGTTGATACTGAAGACCGTTATCAATAATAACGATACCGGCGGAAGCACGTTGTTCCCAGATGTTCTTGAAATGCCAGAGCATCGTGGTGAACAGGTCACGTGTTACACGCAGTGAAGTACGGTATTCGTCCAGACCGATACCGGTAACACCATCAATCGGATCGTCCATTGAGGTCAGTTTGTTCAGGATCAGTGTCCCGATAACCAGGGTGCGGAAAGAACTGAAACGGTAGTTCAGCGGTGAAGAGATCTGAGCCACACCGTTACTAATCACATCCGGGTTAAAGATGCTGTAGAAGTACTTATCCACAAACAGGCCGTTATAGACCGCTTCAACTTCTGCTGAGTTAGAGAAGAAAGGTTGAAGATCAGGAACGTCCAGACTGATCAAATCAACCAGCTCTTTACCAGACAGACGTGGGTAGCTACCCTGTAGCAGATCAGAGAGGCGAATTGATTCAATGCCCTGGAAAGAAGCCGCTGCTTCTTTAGGATAGAAGAATGAATTCAGGAAAGCTGGCTCGACGTTGATCATTTCCAGCTGAATGTTGCCCAGGATGGTTTCCACAGCAGAATCAGCAGAGATGGCGTCACGCAGACGTTTTTCTGTTTCAACCAGAATTGGCTTGATCAGAGTAGAGATTGTGTTCAGTGAACCACGGATGGTATCGGCTACAATAGTAGAAGCCGCTTCCATGACTTCAGTGTGGTCTGGAACCACAGCAGTGTAGTCAGGCAGTTCAGTGGCGATGTTATCTTCAGTGAAGCTAACGATAGCGGCAGTGGTTTCGTTCAGACCTTTGATAATGTCAGAAGACATCTCATGCAGATTCAAACCTTTCTCGGTTGCCATCAGGGCAAGCGGAGTCGCCATCAATACAGTTTGTTGCTTAATCATTCTGTACGGCTCCTTCGATTACTTCTTTAACAGCACGTGAGGTGATTTCATTCTGGGTATCCGCGTCAAGCGGTGCCTGGAACTCGTAACCAATCTTTTCTTTTACTTTGGCAGTAAACGCCATTACGTTAGAAACCGTAATGATATTATCCACAGAGAGCTTGGACATGAAGGTGTTCCTTTATAGGTTAAACAAGAGCAAATGCTTTCTTGGCAAGCGCCAGCTTCGCTACTCGGTCTGCCATCCCGTTTGGTTCAAGGTCTTTGCTTGGGTAATAAGGTTTAGCTTGTTTAGCCCAACCGTTTACATAAACAGAAACCCAATAAATGTCATCTTTATCTGCGGTAGGATTCAGCTTCGGTTTAATGTATCCCCAGAAGTACCCTGATGCCAAAGCGGAATAAAGCGGGTTGTTTGCCACTTGAGAAGCAGCCACGGCAGACGACGTAATATCGATAGACGGATCATTCAAATGCTGGCGAAGAAACGCTTCGCATTTCAAATAATTCAGACGGCCAGTAAGTTGTAACCAACCACGCCCTTTAAAAAGCTTGCCATCACCCGGTTGAGTGTTACCCAAATCCGCCCGACCTTCATAGATCGCACCGCTGGCAATCTCTTCACTGTACTGGAAAGACGCAGTTTCGTGTAAGATCTGAGCCATGAAATGGGCTTTGCGTAATCCCGAAGTGATATCAAACATTCCCATGCACATATTCAGGGGATCAATCAACGAATCGAGTTTACCCCAGTTCGCCTGAGGTAACATGGCTTTGAGTTGGTCACGGGAAATGTGTTCAGGAACTACCGTGGCGGGTTGTAGCGGAAGCATGGTCTCTCCATTGGTCTTTTTAATCGCTTGGGAATAGAGGTGGGATAATTCGTCAAAAGCGTCTTGAGAATTTGTCCCCCACTTACCATCAATACTAATGGTATACAAACCAGCACGAGCAAGGCCAGTCTGCAGAAATGTGTAAACCGATGAGGCTTCATAAGTATTTCCAGGAAGAGATTTGGTTCCCATAGAAGGAAACGCTTTGTTCAACATTGCAATCACAGCTGTGCGACAAAGATCTCCAAAGAGGCCGTCAATACGGCCTCCATAGAGTTTGTACTTTGCCAGCGTAGTTTGAATCGATTTGATAATCTTTTCGTCTCTAGCGCTGAGTTTCATATTAATACCTGCCGTATTTGGAAATCATCCGAGTGGTATAGACGTTGTTGATTTCGTTAGCAACCAACTTGTCTCGTAGACTCAGAACCATTCGGTTCAGCAGCGACTTCAGTGAGAAGATAATATCAACCGGACGACCATCCGTCGTGTAGATCGGATTCTCGTAAATAAAACCAACAGTACCTTTCATCTGATTTCCTACTACAAACTTATCCGCAGTAGTGGTTTTGATCTTGTTGTCAATATAAATAAGGACAACCGCAGTGTCAGGGTACAGTTTGCTTTTACCAACCGAGGTGTTACCACCCACGTTACCGGTAGGAGCCGTCATCTGTTTATAGGAAGCGATCTTCCCACGTACAGCATCTTGCTTCTTGATAAAGGCCCGCAGACTTTCGTCCCAGTCTTCTGGATCACCGTTATAGACCACATCGATCTTGGTAATTCTGCCAGACTGTTTTGCCTTGATCTGTTTAATACCTAAACGGTCTAACCCAGCGAAGTCATCAACATCATCATAATCAAACGCTGCCGATTCAGGGTTCTGAATGTCACACAGGATTTGGTCATACTCTACCTCATCCCCGAGCTTGACGTGCAGTTTAATAGATTGATGTTTGTCTACTGTAAACTCGTTCGGTTTAAGGAACGGTGACGTAGACGCATCAGCAAAACTCTTGACGATTCCGATGGAGTCCTCAAAGGTAAACTGATCTTCAAACAACGCAATACGGGCATTACCACCACTGAGCCACACAACACGGGTATTGTCGATTGGGTCTCGTGCAAAGAACATCTGATCAAACGCCAGAATCTCGCCTGCTTTAAATGCATACCCCACTGCACGGTCAGTGACCTTTAAGTGTTTATGGTATTCACCCGCACCTTTGCCGATTTCATATCCCAGTGGGAACTTATCGGTTGAACCGTCTTCATATTCTACTGTCATGCCGTATTCAGACACCTCGGTGACTTTACCGGCTTTCTTGGAGATAGAGGAATAGAGTTCAGAGGTACGGTACGCAAGTACAGAGTCATACGACGTACGCAGGGGGTTCATTGCGTAGTTGTCCGCTGCCATTACCTGAGACTGCTGAACACCAGAGAACAGAGTACGCTTGGTATCGTCCTTGGTTGTTCCGTACAGCAGGTTCATGACCACAGAACCGCGACCCGCATTGGTCCCTTTCTCTTTAACGTTCACGTTACCATAAAGGTCGGTGATTTTCGCATCCGAAGTTAAGTAACCAATGAAGCCGACTTTACCGGAGTCTTTGCCCGCTTCAGAAACCACACCCGCGTAGTTAGGAAGCTGACCACGTGTACGGCGAACCATCGCACGGTCAGAACGTCCCAACGTACCACCAAAGGTATATTCCTCTTGGGACTTCACCTGGTGAACCGGGTTGACTTCTTCTGCTGCCTGACACGAGGAGTCTGTAATAATGTTCATCATCACAGCTTCAGGGTTCAGGTCGAAGGTCTTCTTACCGTTATTCGGTTTGTTGCGGTACATACGGGTTGCTTTAACCATCTCACGATAGACGTGACCGGCAAACCGTTCATAACCCACAAAGCGCTGTTCGGTAAGTTCGATTTCGTGTTTGGCTTCATTACTGAGCATAAGCTTCACAGCTTCAATCAGCAACTTGTCCATGACAACAGGGAACTTGAACTTCTTCAGAAGACGCATCGTGATCGGATCAATGAACATGTCAAAGATCATACTCATCTCTTTAAAGTGAGACGGTTTCACACGTGGGTCTTGCATCAAACTGAACCAGACGTTTGGATTGTCTAAATCAGAGCGAGCGAAGTTGTTCAAGCCAGTGAGTTTGCGCAGACCGGACATCACCAATGTAGCAAGCTCATCACGACGGTTTAAGATCATGCGCTCATCGGCAAAGGCGACCATGTATTCATCGGCACTCAGTTGAGCACGTTGATCAGGATCTACCGTCCGGTATTGAACTTTCAACATCTTCATGACTTCAGACAAGCCAATCCAATACGACAGTACAACCACCACTGGGAATTTGAAACCATTAATGTTAACAGTTGCAGTAGGAACCGGTGCTTTGGCAACGTTGAGTCCTAAGATCTCTTCGATGTATCCTTTCTCTTCTCCACCCACCGTAACCAAACCTGAGGCGTCGATTAAGATCGGGGTTTCACCCTGGAACCCAAGTATCCAACTGTCTGCAGTACACAGCTTCGCTAATTCACGTTTACCGTCAACCAATTTCACCGTATCAAAATCAAACACGAACTCTGCCGTGCTGATCTCTTTAAAGCGAGAAGCCAAGATACTGTAATAATAACAGACCTCGTCTTTAGGTGGTTTGTTACCGCCCAGGCTTACACGGATAGATTTATCCACATAAGACTTCTCAATGATTGACTTGCGCAGCCAGGAAGCGTAATCATCCACCTTCATGGTTGAACGCTCTACCATGACCTTCTTGTCGTAATAAGAGGTTAGCGACACTTTGGTTGGACTGATCTTGCGGACCGGTAATTCCATACGCATTAACTGAGCATAGGACTTCACCCCGTTAATAGTAAAGGTGCCGTCCGGTTCTACTTTCGGAATACGCATGCGACGGGTAGACGCGCTACCTTTAATTGGCTGGAACTTCATGGTATAGACATCATACTTAGAATCAGCCGTGATGATCGTTTCGCGATCCAGAGCAGTTAATGCAGTTTTGCCGTTCTGAACGTGTAACACCATTTCCATGATGTTGCGATCCAGTAAGCCTGAGGTGATGTATTCGGTACGCAGTTCTTCAGTACGTGAACGCAACACAGACTTGTCCTGAATAACGATACTGTCTGGTGACAGGTCTTCGTTTTTCAGTTGCATGTTCTCAGGTTTAATGTCAGCGATCTCTTCCAGACTACGACCACCAATATCGATTTCACGATAGGTGTTAGCCGCATTCATGAAGTATTCAGCTTCACGGGTGGTGATCTGTCCCGTTTTAGACAGTTCCCGTAATTCACGTTCAATAGCAGATGTCGGGGAGGCTGCGACCGCCGGCGTGATAGCCGCAGATTCTACAGTAACTCTCTCGAACACATCATCGGAGATATCCTTACCCCAGGAATCTTCGTTAGAAAGATCTCCCTCTTCTTCCTCGAGTCCGGCTCCATCAGTGATATATGTCTCAGGATCAGACGCTTCTCCCTGGTTTCCGACGGGGTGAACCGGTACAGGATCAGTTCTCTTAGCGCTGGCGTAAAGATCAGCGATAGAACCACTCCCACGATTATCATCCACAGGGGAACTGACGCCAGGAATCCTTTCGGACGCTTGCTCATTTGGTTTGACTCCGGATACTTGCGATCCGCTAAGACTTTCATCCTCTTCTTCTGCAGTCTCTTCTTCTTCCTGTACAGGGCTAACTGCCTCATTAACAGGAGAAACAAGGTTAATAAGATTAAGATAAAAACGTTTAAAATAATTAATTTTGAGAGAACTTGGTTTGTCATCTGAAGGTTTATCTGAATAAGCCATTAAGTTGATCAAGTTCTGGAGATTAACAATCCAACATGTTCCGTTGTATGTAAAGATGATTTCAAGCTGACGCTTGGAGTCGTCATTAAGACGGTTGAACAGCGAGTACTGTTTATCCTCAAAACCCATTAAGATCGCGAAGAGGTCAAGCAGCCAGAAACTCTGCTCGGCCTGGAAATGCCTTAACGCTCGCTTATCGTATTTAACTATTTGTCCATCCGCATTAAAGAACCCTTTGTACAGGTTAAACGCATACTCAAGTTCTTTGTATGTTGGGAAGGTGCGAGGTAATGGAATTTCAACGAACTGGTGTTTGTTAAACTTACTGAACTCGTTAACGGAGTCCATCAACGTATAACGAGTGTTATATGAAGATTGGAACGGAGTGAAGACTGTACGGCGGTTATAGACAATCGGAACCTGTCCAATCGCCAGATCGTTCACCAGCAGCTCACCTTCTTTACCAATCACACTCGGATAGTTTCGAGTACGTTGGTACATGAAGTGTGAACCTTCATACGCTTTAATAAGGGCACTCAACTGAACCTGGACATTACGAATCGATCCTAAGACCACCTCGTAGTTCGGGTTAAAGAAGATGTTGATCCGCTTATCGTAATTACTGATAAAAGGAGCCGTGTTACTTGGACCCACTTCACCGGGATGCTGTTGCTGATAATGAATGAGCGAGTTACGTGGCAGCATGATGTCCCCGATAGGTGTATACCGGGGATTGGTGATATCATTAATCTTTTCACGTGTACCAAAAAGACGAACGAACATGCTGTACTGTAAAGCTTCATTCCCAGCGTGCGCAAACAAGTTTAAGGGAATGTGTTTCGACATTATGATAATCCATTGGTTAATGAACGTAAAAGGAATTCATGCGGTTCTTGCACCGGGTCATATAAGAAATCCCCAGAACCTGAAATATAGAAGTCGCGTTTACCAAATAACTCTTCAACTTCACGAATGGAGTCTTCTGCCATGATGGAGTTTGCGGACAAGGCGTCACCATCGAAGTCAGCACCGGCTAAGCCAATACGAATGTTCGCAATTGACATCCCATCAAAGTAGCTGGGGTTCTTTGTATAAGCCGGGAAGTAATTGTACTTGGTGATAACCGTCTGTCCATCCAGATCCAGCAGGACACGTTCACCTGAAGTGGAGTTGGTTGGCATGACGAAGACGCGACTTGGATAGATAGACCCTATCCCAGTAATTGGGTATCGGGTAACTTGCAACATCTTCTTCTCAATTTCAGGCACACACTGCATATAGAAGAATTGTGTATACGTTACCGGACGCACCAGTTTCTTGTTCATCCCTTCAGGCAGGTCATCGATGTCGTGCAGGAGCATGACATTCGTGCCGTCGTCATAGACCAGACCCAGGTAATGACCGGCTACTTTAATATCCCGATTACGCAGGTTCGGTGAACCGTAGCCGTTGAACATGGAGGTTAGGCCGTCACTCGATGTGAACTTGTCAACAATCGTTGGGCCGACTTCTACATAAACCGCATTGAGGGTCTTTGGGTCGACCAGACGAGCTGTTCCTAATCCTGAGGTGAACACTTCATTTAAGAAGCCGTTGGTCAGTTGATGAATAGCGACCAAGTTAAAACCCAGGAGTGCTTGGAACAGACCAATGATGGTTGAATTAGGATCACCGGTGACATTGTTGTCACAGTCTTCCACAGAGACTTTACGCGAAGTAATGACGTTACGCGTTGCGCCAAAGATAGCACGACGTGATAAACGACGCTGCATGAAACCACGCTTACCTTCTTGCATATTAAAGAAGAAGTCAGCGATATCATTAAAGCTACCCTGAAGACCCCAGCGGATACTGTCATAAACAGGATCAGTTGGATCGATGTTCTTAATGCTCAGCGATTTACTGCGGAAGATCAATTTACGATAAAGATCGTTGACTTCATTTTCAGTCACTACGTTACCGGTTCCGTTGGGAACAAATTCGATATCACGAATGCCCGCCGGGATAACAATCACTTTGCTTGATAGGGCTTGTGATTTAAATTTATCAACAAGGTCGATCTTCTGTTTGCGTTTAAAGGATTCGTTTTGTTTCGGATCCAATTCAGCAAAGTGACCCATAAAGAAAGCAAAGCCCGTGTCACCTTCGATGATGTTGGATTTTATGAAATCCTTCTCAACAGGATCCCAAGTGGCATAAGCTTTGCCTTTAATGATTTCACCGTACAGACTCTTTAACTGAATCAGTGCTTTGAAATAGGTCGGGTTGAAGATGGGAAGTGTGACATCAATATATGAAATGGTGGTATCACGTTCTGCGGTACCGACACGACCAAAGATTTCAGTAGAGTAAAGACCCTGATCATTCAAGTTACTGGTTTGTCCTTCAAAGGCATCCGCAACAGTAACTGGCTTCATTAAAGCCCAGGGAACTTTATTGGGATCCAATAAAGTAAAGTTAGTGGGGTTTCTGCTCATTTCTGAGTTTTCCTAAAGAGGTAAAGTATGGCCGATGATTTCGAGCTCGATTGGGGTGATGACCCCTTCGGTGGCGATATAGACTTTGATATGGATTTCGATATGGATCCGTTCAAAGGAAAAGGCTTTTTAAGATCGGTAGCAACGGGCTTCTTGCAAGGCATTGGAACAGAAACAGTAGGCAGTTCATCAGCTCGTTTTAGAACGGCACGAACTCTCTTACCGGGTTCTTTTACCAACGCATTAGACAAAGCGTCATTTCTTAATGATCGCCTAGGTCAGCTTGCAGCGGAGTTCAGGGAAGAGAATGCCGAAGCTGCGAAATCCTTGCAAAACATTGCGACCCACATTAATCAGAAGATGGGGGATAAACTTCCCGGATTCATGAGCCAAGGGTTGGGTAATTTCAGTGCCAAAGATTTCTCTTCTTGGGAAAAACTGGAGTCACGTTCCGATCGTTTCGGTGAACGTATAGACAGTACAACTGAAAGCGATGTTGAACAAGCACTGGACACGTCTATCAACGCCCAGGCTGGGATGTTCGCGTCATTGGGTGATTCACTCAATAGCATGACGGCAGCCGCCACGGGTGCGATACAGGCTTCTATTGGGGCTGGTAATCGTCAGTTGGTAAACATTGAAAGCGCAATGCGCGATACCCTGAGTTATTTGCGCAATGTTGATGCCAAGATCCAGCAAGCCCAGTTGAACTTAGCAGCGCGGACTTATGTTAACCAAGCCAAGTTCTACAAGTTCATGGAAGCAGGTGTTCATGCCGAAGTGGCTGAGTTAAAGAAGATCTCTAAATACTCCGGTATGAGTGACTTCGAAAAGACCAGTACCTTTACTGCTTCTAAAGCCTATATGCGCCAGCGCGTCTTTAACACGGTGGGTAAACGTTTAGGTGGACTGTCTGGTTTAATGCGCGACAAGTTCAGCGAAGAAAACCGTAAAGAAACTTACGGGGTTGTGGGTTCTCTTCTTAACAACGTCAGTGACGGGTTAAGCATGGCCGGTGATACCAACATGTCCCGTGGCATGATCGGTAACCTCATCGGTAACATGATGGCTGGCGTTGCGGTAGACCAGCTCCCTGCGTTCTTTAAACGGGGTCCGGGTAAAAAGGCAATTGACCGCCTGACCAAACTCTATCCAGAACAAGCTGGTTATATAAAGGAACAGATCGACAAACTCACAGATGTGGGTAACGTCATTTCATACGCGTCAACGTCGGGCGTTGGGATGTTGAACTACATGGCGCAGAACTATCAGCCCATGGATGAAATGAAGTACGTTGATTACGAACATTACCTGGATGAATTACCACCGGGTAAGAAGCCGTTACCGAAAGCCGCTTGGACGGCCTTGAACGCCGCCAGTAACCGCGGTAAAGAAGCAATCAACAAACTGATGGGTGATACCACGAAAACTCGTGGAACACAATACACCCTGAAGAAACGTAATGTGAAAGATCTTAACCAACCCGGTATTTGGAAAGAGATCAACAACATCACACTGAACGAAGTCTTGCCTGGATTGATTTCCAAAACGAACACCCTTTTGGAACAGATGCGTACCGGTAAAGACGATGTGGAGTCGGTCAACTATAACTACATGCGGGGTGAGTTCCAAACGGATTCTCAACGCCGTATTTCAGTGCAAGCTGACTTGATGCCACACGGTGAGTTCCAGCGTTATGCGCAGGCTTCCTTGTCGCTGGTTGATTCAATTGACCCTGACAAAATGTTATCCCCGGCAACCCGCAAAGCTTTCGCTCAGCAGGTAGCTAAAGATATTGATTCGGAAATGGGCTTTAACCCGTATTACTATTTGGGTGACATTAAAGGAATGTCGTCGTCTGCTCAGAAAGAAGTGCACGCCGCATTAATGCGTCACTTCGGTATCACCACGCAGGATGTGGGAACCTTTAACAGTTCTGACAGTTTCCAGCGTATGAAACAGATGAGCAAGATGCCAACCAAAGAAGGTCGTGAACGCCTTAACAATGTGTCTGCCAATGCGGAGAACATCAAGGCTAACTTCCCGAATGTGGCTGAGCGTATTGACTTGTTGCGCTCTACCGGTAACGAACAGATGCTCCGTGACCTGGGTGTGATCTACACCGAGAACGGTATTGACAAAATCAATATCCAAGCCTTCCATGATCGTATCGGTCAGTATATGGATGACCCGAACAATCCAGTACTGCGCGGGGTTTCACCAGGACAGGGTAAGAAAGCACCTACTGTCGGTCCGGGGTTACGCAATATCGGTAACTCAGGCCCAACATTGAATCCGGTCGGAGATCTCAACGAAACGCTGCGTGCGCTGACAGAGAAACTCGGTGCAATACCTCAGGCTCAGGAACAAGCCCCTGCACCTCAAAATGCATCACAGGTAAACTTTGATTCTATCACCGGTATCTTCACTGATATCAAAGAGAGCAACACCGGAATCCTGACCAGCACCAAAAGTATCGAAGGACTGATGAACTCCATGCTTGAGTTGGCCAAAGCCGGCAAGCTCATGACAGGTGCACCAAAAAGTGCAACCGCGGAACGTCAGGAAGAGTCTGCTAAGAAATCCTTCTTAGATAAAGTGAAAGGGTACATGCCAACCGGAATGCTCGGTAAAGGTATGGACTTTGTCATGAATCAGAACCCGATAGTGTTAGGTGGTATCTTAGGCTCGATCGGCGCCGCAGTGACCAGTAAGAACTGGATGCTTTCTGGTGCAATGGCAGCCGGTGGTTTAGCGTTGGGTGTCGCGATCGATCATTATCAACGCCGTAAGAACAAAAGTACCTCTGCTGAAGGTGCAGCGACTGCCCCAAGTGATGATGAAGACATCTTAGATGAAAAGGGTGAACCATTACTCAAATCAGCCAAGTTAAAAGCGGGTGAGTATTTCGACGCCGCTACACGTCAAGTCATCAAGACCTGGTCCGATATTCGCGGTCCTGTTATTGACGGGGTGACTAAAGCAGTTATTGGGGCACGTGACCTGGCTGGAAAGATCTTTGGTCCAGATGGTCGTGCTGTCGCGTTAAGTGGCTTACGTCGCGTTAGAGACGGCATAGTGGGCGCATATAACTTAGCTAACCCAATGGGTCGTCTGCGTTCATTAATGGACAGCGGAAAAGAACTGGTTTATCAGCAAGACGTTTACGTTAAAGGTCAAAAGGAACCTGCGTTACGCGCTACTGGATTCAAATCTGGCAGCTACTACGTTCGTGATGAATCGGGTAACTTCAAACCAATTACGGGATGGAATGAAATTGATGGTCCGGTTTATGATGAGGAAGGTAACCAACTGGTTAGCGAAGCCGAGTACAAATCAGGACTGGTCACGTCGTCAGGTCTGGCTGTACGCAACATGGGCAGCGGTGTTGCTAGTGTGGTTGGCGGTGCAGCGGGGCTGGCTCGATCTGGCGTCAATGCCTTACTGGGAAAATTTGGTTACACAGCTCCAGGTGTTAAAACAGAACCTGGTTCCGCTGCTCAGAGTAGCCGCAGCTCATCTGGGGTTGAACATCGACTGGATCTGATTTATAAGATGTTGTCTCAGCATTTCGGTATCCCAATGGAAACAACGGGAATAACGGAATCTGTGCGCTCTGCTATTACGGGCGGTTCTGCCGGTCCCAAGATGCGCCTTAACTCATTGGCCTGGAAAAAGAAAGAGGCTGATGAAGAAGAGAAGCACAAGGTGAACAAGGCAATCATTCAGATTGCTAAGAACACCAAAGGGATGGGTGAGGAACACGAAGATGACGGTAAGGGCAAAGGCTTCTTCGGTAAAATCAAAGACATGTTCATTGCGCTGGGTGGGTTTGGTCTGAAGTTGATCAAGAACCCAATTGGGACTATCGGCAGCATGATTTTTGGCAGCATGGTGAACTCAACTGTTCGTCTGGCGAAGATCGGTAGTGCGTTGTTCTCTGGTGTTCTGGGTGTTGCTTCTCCTATCTTCAAACTCATGAAGTGGGGGTTCAGTAAAATTGCCGCTGGGTTGTTAGGTGGTAGGGGTCGTGGTAGAGGCGGGATTGATGTCGATGTCGGTGGTGAACCGGATCAACGTGGACAATCTTCTCGCAGGCGGAGAAGGGCAAACGCCGGCGGTCGCAGAGGAAGACGCGGTGGTAGAATTGGTAGCTTTGCAAAAGGCGCCGCTTTCTCAGCCGTGGGTGCGTATGCGCTAGACTCTGTAATGGATAATGACGAAGAAGATTATCAGAACGGTACTGAGGAATTGGAATCTGGACAACGTGATCCTGTTACGGGTCGTTATGCGACTACGTCTGACAAGATCATGGACACAGTAACCGATTGGCTCCCTCAGGGTAGCCTGGCTAAATCTGTCGTTGAAGGGGTACTCGGTCCCAAGGGATACGAAGATCTGGACAACAAAGGTTTATTCTGGACGTCTGACGGTAGCTTCTTTATGGATCGTCGTAAACGCGATGCCGCTCAGGCTGTGTTGGATGGCAAGCCGGTGATTAATAACGCACCGGGTGTTGATAAAGCTGCAACCAAACTGACCACCCAAAGAAAGATCCGTTTGGCAATGTACGGCGTTAACAACCCAGAGAGTAATCTGGCACGTCGCGTCATGGCACTGGAAAACCAGATGTATCAGTACGTGGTGATTCGGGGCGGGAACGCATCGTTGAAACCGGATACCCCAACAGCACAATTGGTGAACGCGTTTGCCGAAGGTGCCATGGACAAAGGAACTGATAAAGGTTCTGTGGGTGTGTGGTTCATGAGCCGTTTCAAACCGGTCTTTATGACGTTCAATGCGGCCGTGGCTGTTGAGAAGATGGGTGACATCGTCGAGTTCGATAACTCTAAAAGTTATGATGCAGTCAAAGTGGTTGAGAAGGTTCAACGTACTGTGGCTTCCATGAACCCGCCTCCATATTCTATCGATGTTCGTATCGACGCTAAAGAAGCGACCATGGGTCCTGAACAGACACGCGATGCGATTGCCAAACTCTTTGAGCAACTGAAGAAGGAACTTCCTGAGCCCGCGGAGCCTACCGCAGAATCTCGTACTGAAGCCGCTGAGACCCAAACCAAAGAAGCAGCTAATGCAGCACCTGCAGGAGCAACCCCACAAGTTGCTACAGCGTCTGCACCGGGCACGGCATCTGCTGCCGCGGCAGCCTCTCAGAAAGCCGCTGACGGTACAACCGTTGCACCTGCTGATGTCATGACCATTGACATCTCCGACATGTACCCAGGTAAGGATGGGAAGTTAGATCCATTCACCTTGGCACGTCTGGCAGTCTACGGTAACAACGCCAGTACACCGTGGCGGTTGGAAGCTGTCTTGAAGTTGGAGCGTTATACTGAGAAGTTCATTATGATCTCAGGCAACGAAGCTCGCTTTACGGGTAAATCAGGTCAGTTGATGGAACTGTTTAAAGCAGCCTTCCATATTAACGAACGCAATACCCAATCCAAGAACAGCTGGTCATTGTGGTTCCGCGATCGTTTCTTACCAACCCTGATGGAATACAGCAAACAGGTTTATAAACTCCGTGGTGGATTGCCGGCTAAAAACTGGCAGGGATTATCGGACACTAACCGTGCACAGATTGCTCGCACATTAGTAAACCTGGTTGTATCGGTAGATGATAAACATGTGCCAGTGTGGACAGTAAAAGCATCACCATTCCCGGACTCTGATTCTAACTCTTACCCAGATCGTGCTGATCGTTATCTTAATGTGCTTGATGCGAAAGCTAAAGAAGCAAAAGCTAAAGATCCCGAAATGGAACAGGTGAAGAGTCAAGCTACCGATGCCGGTAAAGAAGAAGTTCTCCAACGGGCACAGTCTGCTCAGGCGAACAACGCTCGGACCCAATCTATCCTGGAGTCTGTTTATAAAACAGGTGCGACTGGATTTGGGTCAGGTGGCGGTGGAGCCATCCGTTCATTGGGCAGCAGTGGTGCAGCAGGTGGTGCTCAAGGTGGGTACTATCCAAATGCGACCATGAGTGCACCAGGAGGTGGAGCAGGTTCGGCTGGTTCCTTTATGGGTAAAGCTGACTCTAACTTCAACCCTGAGTTCATTAAGAAAGCGGGTGCGGATAAAGGGATTAAAATGTCACTGGCGCAAGGTGATCAGCTCATGCTGAACCATCTCGTGAAAGCAGGTTTCCGTGACAACAAAACCCTGGCTCTTGCATTGGCGATGGCACGCAAAGAAACCGGTGGATATCAGAGTACTGCTGAAGACACCAACTGGTCAGCTCCAACGTTGCTCAAGTACTTCAAGAACATCCCTGATGCGGCTACCGCACAGAAAGTTGCTGCGATGTCCCCTGTTGAACGTGCGATGTATGTTTACGGTCGTGCACCAAAAGGTCCTCAGTTAGGTAACACTAAACCAGAGGACGGATGGATGTACCGTGGACGTGGTCTGTTCCAGTTGACCGGTAAAGCCAACTACGAGGCCTTTAAGAAAGCGTCAGGTATTGATGTAGTTAGTCATCCTGAATTGGTTTCTGAAGATCCCAATGTAATGGCTCAATCGGCTGTCTGGTTCTTGAAGAACAATGCGGCAATGAAGTCAATTGCCAAGACAGGTGACTTCGACACAGCAGTAAGGGGTATCAACGGTGGTAATGCGGTTCCGGCTACGGATGAACGCCGTAACTATTACAATGACTATCTGAACAAGTTACGAAGTGGTGAATTAACAATTCCAGGTGGCACGGACAGTGCGGATGGAGCTGAACAGAATGATCAGGCAGCAATGGCTAACCAAGCCCCTGATGTTCCAGCGGCTGCAGACAAAAACGTTCCTGCTACTAAAGTTGTTAAGGGTGGGGCAACGGGCGCCCTGTTGGATCAGGCAGAGAAATCTTCTGCCCCTTCTAATGCAGGGTCCCCACCGCCTACAAGCAATGCCTCCCCGATGTCTCAGAGTACCGTGACATCCTCTGCACCGGCAGCAAGTAATGATAATGCTCCGGTAACCAATTCAAGCTCTACAGATAGCCCAGCGGGATCTCCGACCACACCTGCTACATCAGCTCCACAAAGTTCTTCCCCAGCGCCAGCATCGAACGCACGTCAAAATGCGCCAGCTGCACCTGAGCGGACCAGAACAACCACGGGTGCGCCAGTTCCTGCTGCGCCTGTTGTTAGTGAAGTGGATAAAGCAATGGCGGATATCGGTGTTCAACAATTGACCGTCTTGAAAGAGATCAGTAAAAAGTTGGATTCTAAAACCCCTGCTGTACACATGTAAGCGTAACCTAAGTGCCCTTCGGGGCACTTAACTTAAAGGTCAAAGCCATGAGCGTTACCATTGATTATAAAGACAGGAATATTGTTTCTCGCTCATTTCGTTTAATGAGTGAAGGGATTCGTGATCCAGAGAAAGTGTTAGTCCGTTCTGACTATGACTTATATACCAGTTTCTTCTCCACTGCCATAGGGGATAGTAAATATATTAACCCCTTACCGGGTTTCAGTCGTAACACCGACCCCTATCCAAAGCCCGCAATGGAAAACCAATTGGGGAACGTGGGGCGTTACTATAAACGTATTCACCAGGACAATGCCATAGGGGTTACTCTGACCGCAGGTGTTCCTGAGTTTACTGGGATGATTACCTTTATCCTGAATATGTTTGATTATTCTGCTTCCGTTATGGCCAACAAAGGTCGTGCGCCTTCTTGGGCATTCTACATTGGACAGGCGGCGGGTGCGATTGCATTCTGGCCTGCTCAGATTGTGGCAACCTCGTTTAACTTCTTTGAGTATCTTACCAATACGCCGAAGAACAAATGGTATTATTGTAAGCCGACCATGGGAATGTATTTCACTGCAGCCCAAGGTATCTTTAACGACCTGATGATCTCAGCAGGTTATGCGTTATCTGTTCTACCTTCTGATCGTCAGGAGCAGGGCAACCAGAAAGCCGGTGACCGTGACTTTGGTACCGGTGGGTCTAAGGGATACACCAAAGACACCGCGATGGCCAAGAGTAACATCTCTTATATGCACTCCATGTTCCCGGATGCGATTAACCCAGATGGTACAATTGATATCCTGAAAGTCTCTACCCGTGGTGTGCGTAAATTCCGTCACTTCATGAAGAAAATTCAAACGCTGGATGATCGTATTGGAATAAAAACTGTTGAGCAAAAAGACCGGGCTATCGAAGATATCTTGGATAACCTGATCAAAGACAGTGGATTCATGAATGCCAACGGAGGCAGTACTGCCGGAATCAGTACCCGTGATTACCTCATGCAGGAACTGAAGACGGTGGGTAAATCCCGTGGTATGGATGAGATCAACTATCCCGAGGTTGCTTCTTCTTATTCCAGTGCTGATGTGGGTAATAACATCAAGCCGACGAATGCTGCAGACCAATCAACCTCTGCGGTGGATGGAAGTAAGTACGGGCAAGACCTTCAAGATAAAATGAAGGGAACCAATACCGAGAGTTTTGGTGTGGATAACTCCAGTGGTTCAGGTACGTCCTCATCAGCAACTCAGAGTACTGCGCAGTTAAGCGGTGATAACCCAACGACAATTGAGGGAGCCAGTGACGTTGACCAGAGTTCCTGGATGGGTCAGATTGGCCAGTTGTTAATGGATGGGTTCTACGGTGGCCTAGACGGCGTGACGTTCCGTACAGAGGGAACCGGGTCGGTATCTGACTCCTTCAGTAACAGCACGACACAATCTGCCATCGCCAGTACCTTTAACAGTACTGTCACCGCTGTGCAGGATTTTAAGTTTAACGTCTCTGGCGGACAAACTGGTATTGGGATCATTGATGAGTTTGTTGGAACTATTAAAGATGCAGTAACGGGTATTGCAGCAGGTTCGGTCATCGGTAACGTACCGTTGGCTTTACTGGGTAACTCCAAAGTAGATATCCCAGAACACTGGGAAGATTCTTCCACTAACTTGCACAGTGAAAGTTTCAGTTTCTATTTTGAAGCACCTTATGCTCATCCGTATTCCATTGCCACCAATATCTTTTTACCACTCTCATTACTGATGCCGTTCATCGTACCGTTTTCAACCGGTGGGTCTACCTACACGTCCCCTTTCTTAGTTAAAGCGTTCAGTCGAGGCAAGACCATTATTCGTACTGGTATTGTACAGAGTGCGTCGTTTGAGTTTGGTAGTGGTCCATTGGGTTGGACAACTGACATGAAGCCACGTAATCTGCGTGTTAACTTGCAGATTGCAGATCTGGACAAAGTTATGTCGGTACCGATTACTCGTGTAACCAACCCACTTGATCTGTTGAACATTGCCAAACAGTCTTCACGTTACTTGGGTGACACCGGTAAGTACAATGATTGGGTGAACCGTACAGCAGGTATCGACTACTTGGATACCGTGTTACGTTATAACGACCTTAACCGTCGTATGTCGCGTTTCACGGCTGATGCGAAGAACATGTTTAAACCTGCAACCATTGCCGGTGTAGTCAATGACTCCATCGTAGGTGATGTGGCACGTATCTTTACTGGTCGTCCATTGAATCGATAAAAAAAAAAATAAGCCATAGCTCCTACTCTACCCTGATGGGTAGAGTAGGAATATGTTTGTTAAGCGAGTTTTACTGCGTTAGGAAAGTCAGACAGAAAAAGATCAGTAGCCGATTGATCAACAAAAATACCGGATGAGCACAGCAACGGGATCAGATCTTCAGTCTCTTCCAATAACACCTTGGCGTCAGCGGAGATTGAGTTAACCAACCCTACGTTTGTTACCATGCCGAATTGAGTCGGATACTTATACCAATCTACTCCGCCCAGACTGGTGCAGACCTTCAGCAAGTCAGTTGTCAGTTTAGGATAATCAGACGGATCAGTATCCAGAGTAAAAGCGTAGTTGGTCAACGTCTGCTCAATGGTGTTCGGATACATTGCTGCTACTTTAGCCGCACCTTCTTCACCAACGATATCAATAATGGTAACCAGGGAATCTAAGTCACCCCGCTGTGCTGAGACATTGGAATTGTTAATCAAGGCATCATGGTAGTCACTCTGGTACACATACATGCTACCGAAGTTCTGATAACCTTGTGTTAAGCTATTCTGAACTGCCTGATTCAACATCGTGTTTAACACAGAGTTGATTGCCGCAACGTTAACCACCGATCCAAAGCCAGACGAATCATCTTTGGCCAAGAAATCAATCAGCTGGGACCCCGCGGTATATTTCCAGTCATCCGCAATGTGTAACTTAACAAAGTTACCGTCCGTATCGGCGATCACCAGACCACGCGCGATACCACCCGTCATGGCGTTCAGTTCATTGATAAACCCATCACCAATCTGGTTCTTTAGATCGCGCATAGAGTTGATGTTGAACCCCAATCCTCGCCCTGCTAAACTCAGCAGTTGATCTGTGTCCAGCTTGAAACCATCTTTGTAAGTGACCAGACTGCTCACATCAGCCAGGTTATATTTACCGCCAGTGATGTTCTTTAATGCGTTGTTGATCCCATCAATAGCTGAAGACTTATAGTTACTCAGGTTTTGAACAATAGCAGCCTGTGTTTCATTGACGGTTACCACGCCTGCTTGAACACTTGAAGCTATGGCTTTAAACGGATTGACTGCTTGGTTGGTTAAATTAGAAACAGTTTCGCCCATTGACTGGCTGGCTTTCTGTAAACTGTTATTAATATTAACGCCTTCAAAGATACTGGTATTACCTAAAAGAGTCATAATGATACCAAAAAAATAAGAGGGTGAAGACAGTTACTCTACCAAGTGGTAGAGTAACATATCTGATTAATCCTGCGAAACTTCTCTTGGATGTTTAAGCAGAATGGTCTTCTCTGATACAGTTTGCGTCTCACCAGATTCTTTCGTGACCGTCACAACCATATCCACTTCTTTTACCTTGAGTATCTTCAGTCCCATTAGAAACTTATTATGACTCAGTGTACGCGAACAAAACAATGTACTCTGAATATTCCCTAACGCTGTGGATCGTGCTCTTTTAACTTCCATGGCAGGACCGGAGTCGTCGGGATGCATAAGACGAAGATATTCATCAAGATAGGTTTTCCACTTCGCCTGATTAATATCAAGCTTTTCAAGAATCTTCCTGAACTGTCGGCTGGGTGCGTCAGTCAACTGTTCATAGGGCACGAAGTTCTTGTTTTTGATGTAATGCGTGGGTTTCTTTTTATCATTCATGCTGTATCTCTAAGTAAAATGAAATGATATTTACCAGATCTTCGAGAAGAAGTCTATATAATAGTGTTTCGTACATTTCTGTATCGATATCACCGTATTCAGACAGATCAACTTCTTCCAGGAGTTCAATCTCTGGATTCTCATTCAACCATACATGTGCGGCGATATATGGCTTTAGTCCTTCAATGAACTTGTTCACTGATTCTTCATTGGAGTACCATTCGTTAAAGTAGCCGCGATGTTGGGTCATGGTCAACAAGCCGCTTCTTTCTAAATCTGCTTTGGCGTACACCTTCTTCTCAAACAGCTTTAAAGCCATCATAGAAGACTTTGTTCTTAACTCTATCTCTTTCAATGTCCCGTAAATAATATCCTCTGAGAAAGCGATTAAGGGGCTATTTACGATATTGTGAAGGCGGGTGATGAATTCTGCATGAAAGAATCCCTCCGAAAAATTCTTCTTGATTCCAACAAGGTCCTTCTTCATCTTGGCGACGCGCCGATTGCGAAAGTACGGGATCTTGTTTAACAGCTTATCTAAAAACATTTATAACTCCGTGTCTATCAATTAATATTATCGAAATAGATTTCCACTGTTATCTACTTTGATAATATCAGTCTGAAACCATATAGGCCGGCTAAAAAGAATTGGAGTAAATCATGTACGATGACGACGATGGATCAGACAACTACGCTAACAACCATGCGGAAGAAAACAAACTTCCACAGGAAGCTGAAAAAGAGAAACTGATTGCGGACATTCAGACTATTCTGAACGGTGAGCATTCGGTGGACAGTGAGAAGAGTTTGCTTAATATTGTCCAGAAACAACGTAAGTTAATTCTGGATATTGCGACCTCTACTTTTATCAAGAAACCAAATAATCCTAAGTTAATGGATTCCATTAACACCCTGTTAGGTCAGATGGAAAAGTCTGTGCGTGATGACCGTAAAGAGCGCCTCAAAGACCGTGAGTTGGAAGATAACAAAGCCAACTTCGCCACCTTTGTCAGTGCCCTTAACGAAGTGACCGCTGGTCGTTTGGTTATGCCTACCTTTGCTGACTTCCAGTTACCGCTGGATCCGTTCGGTGACAACAAACTGTTTGTTACTGATAACCCAGATGAAGAAATCACCGAGGAAGAGAAATTCCAAGGTCGTCAGATTCTGGACAGTAAGAAAATCGAAGAAGCATTTGAAATTGATCCTGAACAACAGATCAACACAAGTGATGTCATGGAAGAAGAGTTCGACGCTGAAAATAGCTAACGACAAACAACATCTCCAGAGAGCCGTGAGGCTCTCTGGAGGATGACCTTATGACGAGTAATCGTATATGGTTTTTGGACATGGTACCCAGGTGATTTTACCGCCTTGAGTTACATTCATCTTGCTGATAGTCTCGATCGGCTCTTCGCGTCTCATTTCTTCAGGAAGTTCTTTATACACCAGGATATCGGGAACAAAGAAGCGAGTGTTTGAGTTCTTCGCCTTTGCATAGTTTTCCCAATATACCTTGTAGTCCTTACCGACTAAGAAGTCATAGATAAAGACATATTGATAATTGCTCAGCACCGTAGGCGTGATTAAATCGTACGGTGTGTTTACAAAAGATAGAGAAATGTTAAATGCAAGCGCTCCACGAATAGTCGAAGCCAACTCATCTAATAAACTCTGTGACAAAGTATAGGGATACAAGTTAACTGTTAATGAAAATGTGGAGACCGACAGAATCTGTCCTACCCCAAACTCGACCTCACGCACCAGTTTAAACATGTTGCGAATAAGGTTGCTTGGGAAGAAGTAACACTGCGTCTCATCAGCAAAATCATCAATCGTTCTTGCCGCATACCGTGCTTCGTACCTCTCTTGTGTAATCCCCAGCTCAGGTTGATTGAAATAGTCGTAACGACGCCGTTCATAAATCGGCTTCATATTGACATCCCAATTAAACTTGGTATTTCCACTTTCTAATGCAACTTTGGTGAGAATACCACGCCGAGAATCAAACAGAGAGTCAAGGTTAGTAAAACAAGTGACTTCAGCCATTCTGATTCCCACCCCTTACTCGTTTAACCTGGGATGACGCCTTCTCAGCTTCTATTTTCTTCGCCATTGCTACCATGATTTCGCTACGGTGTACGGCCAGGAAAAGAATCAGCTGTTCGACCTTTGAAAAGCCAACGGCGCTGAACTGGAAACTCTGCTTGAAAATACTGTCTTTAGCAACAGCATCAAATCCCTCAGCAAACGAGTCTAAGGCAGGTTCGGTGAAAGGTTGAGAGAACATACGGAAACACAGTGCACTAAAGTAGTTATACATCTCGCGACTTTCATTCATTCCTTCAATGAGGGCTCTAAGTCCTTCACGGAAAGAGGCCAACGAGTTTTCGAATACATAATTTTGTGCTTTTGTCCAGAACGTACTGCTGTCCCGGTTATAGACAACCTCTGTATACAACTCTTTGGTGTAGAACTCAATAAGCCGTTCAATCGGAGTGAGTACAATGACTTCTTGTTCCATGGTTTATCGTTCCAACAGGTTGTTGTCGATATGCTGACCGAGTAACAGGAAGTGAGCGGTTTGTAAAGACTTCACCCCTGTACCACGCTGCAGCGCAGATTCAGTTGTGGTCACACCGGTTGTCAGGATATCATTCTTGTACGCACGGTACGCACCTACGTCACCACCACGGGCATCAGCCAATTCCTTAGCCAAAGTCGGCAGACCCAATGACAACAGAACCTGGATCTCTGGGTTAGAGATACCGCCGGCACGAGAATCGCCTGTAGGCTGTCCTGTGAGGTCTTCGACATTATAGTCGTGCTTGGATGCACCAAATTTCTTGGCTTGTAGCTGGCGCTGTTTACGCACCTCAGCAATACCAACCAAAGCTGTTTCTGGCGTGGTGTGTTCTAACCCAGTATCGGGGTCAGTGAAGATAACCTGTTGCTCAAGCGGAATATCCAGCGACTTAGCGAGTTTAACAGAATGATCGTAATCGATCGTTTCCCGCATATCGAAGTTATCCACAAACATTGGGATGAATCCCATGTCGCAGATGTTATTCCAGAATTGAGCGAATTGCTCGTCCTTAAGACGAGCAAACAGTTCGGTATACACCTTGTGGTTTCCACCACCTTTCGTGAAGTCTTTAGCAAGGGCTAAGATATCACGTTCGATCTCTTTACGATTCTTCATGTCTCTGGATCTCGTATCCGTAGATCGTTACGGCTTTCGAGAGTTCGTTCAGTCGATTGGTTAACGCATCGATGAACATTTCTTTCTCGAAGTTCGCAAGGATCACAATTTCATTGAATTGGTTCAAATGATCATCAAGAGACCGGAGGAAAGAGGTTTTGTTACGATCATCGACATCAATGACATTGTCGAAGTTCAGACCGTAACGACCGGTAACACTTACAACGCGCAGGTTGCTATCGCCAGAACGCTTGATTAAAAAGTTGTTCAGCTTGGCGAAGTAAGTCTCTTGGTCATTGGCGGTATGAACGAAGTCTGGCTCTGCAATAACTAAAACGGAATAATCGTAACTGTACTCTGACATTTATTTCTTGTCCTTTAACCAATATGGCTTTTTACCATTCACGACGATCTCCATCAATTCGTAAACAGTCAATGTATGTTGTTTAATGTGCTCTGGGTTGTCGTGCCAGAAGTACACCGTGTTTTCCAGGACGTCATCCCAATCCAAACCTTGCTCTTTACCTTTGGCATAAAGTTCAGTCGGGGTGATGCGCCACTCTTCTGGGAAGTTTTCCCAGAACGTCTGCATGAACCAAAGCTGCCAGACAATCTCAATAGCACGCTTCAATTTAGGATCGGCATCCGGACCTTCCAGCAGATCGCGCACAGTGGTACGCATAATAGAAACATCTGGCATTAGGGCGCAGGTGTGACGAATCGCCGAACCTTCTAAACCAAAGTACTTGTTGTCTTTCAACGAGTCGTACATTGAAAGCGATTCCAGGATACCTTCTGCTTGCCCGGCAACGAATGCCAGATCGCCACCTGATGACCCAGACTTGTTACGGAAGACCGTAGTAAAGTACTGAACCAGTTCCGGGTTAGAGCGAGCATTTGAAGAGATCAGAGATTCTTTACCACGTGGATACATGATAGAGTGATCAGGCTGCTTCATTGGCGTGCCTTTGATGATCTCAATACCGATGTGTGGTAACTTCAACATCGCCTTCGGTGCCGCCAGCTTTTTGTTGTGACGCAGGAAGGTAGAGTCTTTCTCTTTTGGTTTTCCGTCCATGTTGATGACGTCAGCAGACTGAGCTACCCAATAAGAACGCAGACCCACACGCGGTCCCAGGATACAGGTATCTGTCATCAGAATACGACGCAGGTTACCGATTTCCATGTCACGGGTACGTTTCTTACCGCCTTCATCCATTTCACCTTCATCGAACTGTTTGAACATCAGGTTATCAAACAGAACTTCTGAGATAGAATCACAGATAAACAGAATAGGCTGCATGACCTGGATGAACTTCTGGTTCTTCTCTGACCAGAACGGAGTATCCATGAACAGTTGACGATACGCTTCCTGATCAGCTTTGTCTTTGCTTTCACTCAGTGCGTGGATCGTTTTATAGATCTCGATGACTTTGTTGTGTAGTTCAGTGCCGTCAATGCCGGCGGAGTTCGGCATGTAGTGGAAACGTTTGTCTTCGATGTGTTCGGCGAAGTAACCTTCCTCATCATACAGGCGATCAACTTCTTCAGCCAGACGAGAAATATCCAGTGTGGACTCGGTGTCACCATAAAGGATAACAGAGTGCTGGAAACGGTGTAACATCTTAGCCACATCTTTAACTGTCTTACCGGTCTTTTGGGTGTTGTTACCGCCGGCTAAACCGTTGATCGGCATCAAGCCACCGTTCTGATACCAGACGCCGTTTTTACCTTTGATCATGCTGGTCGTCAACATGTCAAAAATAGGAGAAGTATTAAAACCAATTTGTAAGTTGGACTCAGCACCGTAGTCTTTTAAGAAATTCAATGCACTCAGCATCTGTAAAACCCTTTGGTTAAATGTTATGAAACGTTTCGTATTACGCACACTAGTGGAGTTTGCCATAGCATGACTACAGAGATTATAACTCCTGAAACAGTTGAGGGGAATGAAGCCCTAACTGTCGGAGAGAAATTAGGTTCTTTCTTTAAAGAAATCAGCGTCGGCATCGATGCCTTTAATGCACGCAATTTCAACAAATCAATTCACAAGGTTGAAGGGATTGAAGTTTGGAAAAAGTTGGGGGCGGCGAATATTTATTTCGATGTCTCTACCAAACATATCCCTGCTCCAGTAATGTTTAACCCGACCAAGATATCGTTCAGAAACTACGTTGAATATATCTTGAAAGCAGTGCCCGTTTTAAAACTGGTTGATACTCAATGTGACCAGGTTTATCGTGGATTGAAGACTATTGCTGCAACGGGTAAAGTTCCTTTTACCTTGGCCAGTAATGATACCAGCATCATGGTAAATGAAACTCGCGCCCAGTTTGCCAATGTCCTGGAAGATTCCCGTGTCTATACCCGTGCCATTAATGACCTGTACCCGAACTTCTCTGGTGCCTATGAGCTGATGGATGAGTTCAACAAAGTGGTGGACTCTCTGAAATCACGCGATGTGGAACTCGCTGCACGCCGTGGTGAACAGGTGATCAATATCCTTAATATTCTTAAGCCGAAAATTGACGCCAGTTCTGTGATTCTTAATCCCAATCAGGTAGCACTGGTTAACAACACCGTCAGTAATCTGGTCGATAACATTACCTTTGCCGGTGTGATGTTGGCTCAGCTGAGTGACATGACTCGTGTGATGCAACTGCAAGTGCAGGAAGCAGCAAAACTGCAATAAACAAACATAGAGCTTACTGGGTCAAAAACCCAGTAAGCCTTTATGCTGTTTTATGCTTTAAAGATGTGTGGAGAATCCAGCAGGTTCAGGCGCGCCGTTAAAGTTTTCTCGAAGCCTTGTGAATAAGGTTTCAGAATACCTTCAACATAGCCTTGTAATGCAGGCGTCACTACTTTGTTATCTTTGCGTCCGAAGATAGCGAAGGTATCCAGATCAATTGACCAGACTTCCACACCTTCTTCCAGTGGAATCTCTTCCAGCAGTTTAATGATGCGGTCCACTTCCTGATCCAGGTAAACGAAGCACGCTTTGTTGTTCGGCGTTTCTTTGCCCATTGAAGACCAATCGTCACGACCACCGAATGAGATATAGGTGATGTTCTGATCCAGGAATGGTGGAACCAGTACACCGTTGACCAGGGTCTCTGCATAGCGAGTCAGTTCTTCTGATTCGGCAATACGTTTGGAATCAAACACAGTGCGAACCAGATCGTTTACCAGACGCAACTGACCCAACACTTTCTCTCCTGCATTTGGGAAATAAGTTGCCAGATCTTCCGGGGTAATCGGTGTGCGTTGGATTTCGATTTTGTCGTTGTTCTCATCAACGGGCAGAACTTTATCCAGGCACAGTTCCAGTTTGAAGTTACGGCCGGTTTCGGTACGGAAAGTCACGATGCCGTCAAAGTCTTTGACAATGTCGGTGTTCAATGAAACTTCTGACATCTCTTTGTTAACAAAGCGAGCTGTATCACGAATCGACTGACTGACTGCCGTCATCAAACCACGGATACGATCTTCGACATTGGTGAAATCAACACCCATCAGTTCGTAGAAGGGATCAGCCTCATCAATAGTAAAGGTTGACAATGTCGCGCCAGGGCGAACACGGATCGGATAATAGACACCTGGTGCAGCCCAGATTGAATCGCCAATTTCCGTGACCAGTTTATCGATGTTCTTGTCAAGATCCAGCAGGAAGCGATTGTAATCGTTCAGTGGGATAAAGAACAGCTGATTACCCAGGGATACTTTGTAACGATCCAGATGTTCCTGTTTTTCAACGGTGTACTGTTCAGGATTCAGCACAATCAACCGCAGGTGACGACACAACAGAACCAGGTTGTAATGGTTGTCATCTACGTAAGTAATTTCGTGTAAGTGTTTCTCATTCATTCTCGATAGGTCCCTATTATGGATTTCTTTAACTTTTCGCCAAGCGTTGAAAAGGTCGGTTCTTACTATACGGTTACGGGTATAAATTTAAACGCCCTGGAAACTGACTTACGTACTAACTTCGGGACCTCGGTTATCTTTAACCGCATCATTATCAAAGTTAATAATCGTAAGTTTAGGATTCACCAATTCTTCATTATCGAACTGGCTTGGATTCTCGATCACTTTACTACCAACAAGAATAAACGACAGGTGGATCGTTATCGTGTTGGGATGTACAAATACAAACAACTGTTCGATGAGGTCAAATCCAAAACATGGATTAAAACCACCTTCGAAACATTTGCACCATATAACGTTGACAAAGCACTGAAGAACTTTAAGCTAACACCGTTTATGGATCAGCGTGAGTTCCTGGAAGATTATGCCCGTATTAAATTTGGGTATCAGCTTCGTGGTTGCTTATTGGATGCTGAACCGGGTTCGGGTAAAACGTTCACCAGCTTAGTTTGGTCAGCGATGATTTCTCCCTATAAGACAGTCATCGTAGTTCCAAAACACTTGGTGAATAATCCCTGGGTTGAGGAGATGACCAATAAGTACTTTAAGGTCGTTCCGAAGATATGGACTTCGCTGGATGGAACTAACCCCCTTAATCACACCGACTGCGATTACTTTATTATCTATAAAGAGAATCTGCGTTCGGGGGAATACGACCCACTTATCAACGCGATCTCTAAAAACGGTAAAGAACCGATCAAGATCATTGTAGATGAATCCCACAACTACAATGAATCGAAATCACAGCAGTCTCAGGGCTTAATTCAGTTAGGCAGTCATCCGTACGTTTCTGATGTACTCTTTATGTCAGGGACTCCGATTAAAGCTCAGGGTCGTGAGACCTTTGTCTTGTTTAAAGTTATTGACAAGTATTTCGATAGCTATGTGCAAGACGACTTTAATAAAATGTACGGTCGCGACAATGCCTTCTTGAATGAAATGCTGGCTCACCGACTGGGTCGTATTAAGTTTACTATTACCAGCGTTGATGGCATCGGTAAACCACCGGAGCCGATTATCTGGCCGGTGAGTTTCCCTGGGGCAGAACAATATACCTTGAGTGCGATTCGTGCTGAGATGATGAACTTCATTTCTGAACGCGTTAGCTTCTATAATAAGGTCATGCCGAAGTACAATGCAGATTGGCAGAAGTTTGTTGATAACTATGCTAATTGGATCAGCGGTGATCAGTTAGAAGAAGCAGAACTCAAACAGTATGTGAACACAGTCGAGTACTTCCGTAAGTTTGGCTATAACAACTTCACGGATGCCGACAAGTCTAAGTTCTGTCACAAGGTAGAGGCGAAGATTGAGAATGAGTTACGGGGAGAGGATCTGAAGTATTTCCGTAACATCAAATCTGCCGTCAAATACTTGAGCTTGAAGATCCGTGGAGAGGCACTGGGACGCGTCCTGTCGCGTGCAAGGATGGATGCGGTACGTGACACCATTATTCATGCTAAACTGCCTGAGCTTATCAATGCGGTGAAGAAAAAGACCCTTGTTTATACTTCCTACATTGAAGTTATTAGAACGTTGACCGAATACTTCAATCAGGTTGGCATTGGTTCTCTATCGGTACACGGTGAGAACAGTAAAGACATTGATAAAGTGGTTGAACAGTTCCGGGACGATAAAAGCATCCAGGTTCTCAATACAACCTTTAACACCTTGAAAGAAGGTTATCCGCTCATCATGGCTAACCAGATCATCATGATGAACGCACCGTTCCGTTCTTATGAAACCAAACAGACCATTGCCCGTATTCACCGTAAAGGTCAAGACGTGGAATGTTTCGTTTATTTGTTGGATCTCGATACCGGAAATGAAGAGAATATCACTTCACGTTCTATCGATATCATGGAGTGGAGTCGTGAGCAAGTTGACGTGTTGTTGGGTGGTGGAAAGTTACCTACTCAGGTTGATGGTGTTTCCCTTGCGGTTAAAGGGTTGTGGGGTTCTGCTGTCTCTGGTTTCGAGAGTTATTATGATACCGAGATCATGGCACCCGAGAAGTTTGATGAGGCATTGTTTATGGATCACATCCACATGGATCATGACGTTGGGTTTACCAACCCTACTGTAAACGATCTGTTCTAAAATAGTTCCTACCTGCCGAGAGGTGGGTAGGATTATTTGTATTGTTACAACTCACACATTAAGGTTTATTATGGAACGTTCTTTTGCTGTAGTGGCAGGCTTCGAACATGAAGCAGAATTATTGGTTGGGCTTGATGACCTGCGGGATATCACCGATCACGAAGTACCCAAAACACCTGAAGCAGTTTATACTGAAACCGTGCTGAAGTTAGACGGTGGTACGTATGATATCGTTGATGGTCAGGAAGGTTTCCTGGATAACATCAAACGTGGAGCTACCAAAGTCTACGAATGGATCAAGTCCATTATCAAGGCTATCAAGGAGTGGTTATTTGGCAAACCACGCCGGGAAGTAGCAGAGGTTGAGAAGTCTGTTATCAAGATCAGCAAAGAGTTGGATGAACAACTCAAAGTGGTTGATAAAGCAACATCCGAAGATATCCTTCGCACCGTTGCTGATCTCCATGTGCCAGAAGCTCAAAAGCAGAAAATCAAGCAAGCTATTCAGCGTATTCCTGCTGAGGATCGAGCTATTATTAATCAGACAACAGTCCCGACGGCTGATACTCCTTCGACTGATAAATCTGAAAAGATTATTTCTGAAATGAGTAACCGTTTAATTTCGAGAGTTAAATCAGTAAAAACGAATCTGGATGAAATTAAGCGTGTTGATCCCGAAGGCATTGTTTCTAAAGAGCTGGGTATTGACGACTTCTTAAAGAACATTGCTGATGACTCTCTGACTAGTTCAAGACTTGGGCTTGGTCTTGCAAGCAGTAGAATCATCACTGACGTTGCCGAAGTAATCGTGAAGGCAGCCCAGGGTTACGATATTGCTCTGGCAGATGCAACCAAGCATTTAGAGAAAATGAACAACGAAGGTCCATTTGCTGTTGAGGATGAACGTTCACGTCAGGTTTCTCGTGCAGCTAAAGTTGTACTGGAATTGGGGAATGCTGCTAATAAGATGCGTGATCTGGTAGTGTCCCTTGACAGCCAGTTAATGAAGACTGCTGCTCAAATGGAAACCATTGCATTATCAGCTCGTGTTATTGAAGCAATGAAACACACCAGAGAACCGTCTAACCAATATCTACAAATGGTTCTTGATGAATTAAAAATGTAAACATACTTATACCTCTCTACTCCAATTGGAGTAGAGAGGCTTTGAGTAAAGTAAAGATATTGCTTTATTTTTTATCTGCCTAATTCTTTTAGGCTATATACACGAAGATTCGCGTTACTATTAGAATGGATATAATCGTAATCAGGTGTGCTAACAATCGTGCAATAACTTACACCGGCATCGTCATTGAAATCCAATGCCAGATATACCTTCATGTTATCCACTTTGTTTACGATCAAACTGTTCAGCGAGTTACGCTCCGGCATGTCATACTTCACTGACAAGTTCACAGTGACAGGTTTAACACAACCAGGGGCTTCGATCTTAATCGGAACGGTTAAGGTGTTGTTGGTAAAGTCTGGGTGAATTTTCCATTTCCCTTTTGGATCTTTCACAAAGAAGTTATCAGTGATATCAATAAATTGGTTCTTTCTGTACCAGCCGTTTTCATCCCGCTGACGGAAGAACTTATGAATGAAATCCAATCGAGCGTGTGCATCTCGAATGCGATAACTTAACCCAGGTGGATCGATGAATTCTACTAACACGGCATCTTCCGTGTTTCCTACGGTCATTGGAGCAACCAGATCTTTCTTACCAAAGACGCCAGGGATTGTGTCGACAACGCGAGCAATCTCTTTTGACTTAATAAAGTTCAAGTTACCTGCTGACATGATGTTATACGGGTTCGGTTTATTACGTTGACAGAACGTAAATAACTTATCCAACGTCGCAATAGGTGTCTTCGTATAGAGGGACGAGTAGTAAACATCCGGTGTGGCTTTACCGTAATAGTTCTTATCAGGGTCGACCCGTCCGAACGTGTACTTGCGATACCCTAACTCATCGACATCAAGGAAGTCAGATTTATCGCCTGTGTTGAAATACCAACGTGAGGCGGTGACTAACTTGTTGAAATCGATTTCGGGATCTTTATAAGCTTTGAGATCAAGCTTATCCAGTGACACGGCTTCGGATGCTGGAAGCTCAGAGAGAGCAGTCGCAAGCTCCAGTTGCTTATGCGCAACCTTAGGACCTTCCCCACCTTTCGCATAATACTCGATATCCAAGATGATATCTTTCTTGTGCTCTGTATACAGGGTATGAACACGTTTAAATAAGTCAGGGTCTAATCCCTCAGGGTGACGTCCTGCTGTTACCATTTTGTGTCCTTTGACACAGTTGGTAATGACAAGCAGTTTGTTACCATCGGTCTTATTCACTAACCATTCATTAATGATCAACTCAAGTTGCAGAAGAAATGCGGCTGTTTCATTCGGTTGGTTTAAAACGCGTCCATTATAAATATCAACCATATCCACTGGGATATTTTGATAGTTACCATTCACGAAGAAACCGTAAACAGAGGGCGCATCTTTGATAAGTTTGCGTCTGCTTTCTTTATTGGGATCGTACGAATAACCGTGACCACCCGAAAGACCCACGTTCTTATCTTTAACGAATGTGCTAACAATGTAATAGACAATGTTCATCTGTGAATATACCTGACGTTTTTGTTATGTAACAACTAATTCACATCCTTGTCTTATTTTATTTCTTCACTTTATTTTGCAGGCTTGTATTATCTTTTTTCAGTTGTGCGTTATCTTCCAGAAGTTTATGAATGGCTGAATCCATTTCTTTCAGCTTATCATTTTTCTTTTGGATCTCGGCGTACTGATCGGTATTGATGCGAAACAGCTGGTTCATGTTCTCCTGTTGTGTTCCCATGAAAGAATCGATCTTTTCAACAGAACGTTCCAGGTCAGCCATGTACCATCCAGTAACGATATACTTAGCTGTCATCGTTGCACCCAAGATTGCCATCATCAGCGCAAACAAAAGCACCTTCTTTAAAAGATGTTCTTGTTTCTCTTCATAGGTGGTGCCCTTGGTAATGCGAATGAGGTAGCTAATAATCCTATTGGTTAGTTCCCTAAGAAAAATGTTCATTGCTGTGGTTCCACCAAATTAATTTGCCTATTATAGCTAAAGGTTACTTTATGTCAACGTCAACAGCCCTTTATAGTTGCTTTGCCGAAATTCACGACTTGATCATTAACGGATCAAATTCTCCAATCGGAGAGCTGACAAATAAAACTCGCTCATACGCTAAAGAGCCAGACTTTTATTCCCAGCCCGATGCAGATATTGATCTGTGGGGATTCCGTGGAGTTTCGAGCACGTCGAAATACGAAAAGATTCCGACTGCCTTTGTTAAACCAGTTGTCGATATGATTTCCTGGTTATATACCCAAGCCATCGGCAACAAAACCACAGACTCGTCCCAGTCTTGTTTGCAGTTGTTAAAAGCAACGTATACCACAAACTGGACTTGGACTGATGTTGGTGTGATGGTCACCAACAATGCGATCTGGTTACCTTCCAGCATCACGTTCACCCTCAAGGTCGGTGACGAGACTAACGACTTCAAAATTTGGTTTGCCAATGAGTATTTCGCTGTTGAGTTCCCGTATCGCGAAATCTATGTTGTCCATCCCGTCCCCATTGCCAATATCGACGCATTGGCGAATCAGAACTTTAAGCAAGTTCTTCAGTTGATTCAGGCACAAACCACTGCAAAAATTGAAGACCGTGTTGATGCGCTATTAGGAAAAGATTACCCTCCTTACAGTGCACGTGTTGTGTATAGTTTTGATATTTACGATTTGGTGAACACACCAAATAAAAATACAGGTGATTGGACTGTCATCTATTATGGCAACCCGAATGACGCTGAAGAAGAAACGTATGAACAAATCAAACAGTGCATACTTTCTAATTCCCAGTACGATGAAACCAAGTGGGCAGACATTATTCCTGATCTGTTCAATCCGCTTGAATTTGCTATCGTTCCGTACTGGAATAAGATCGGTATTCAGAACGAAACCGTCGCCGGTTCTACCCTGAGTCCTATCTTTACTTATGACGGCGGTACTGATCTCCCAACGAAATACGGTGCCCTGTGGGATGCCAGTAAGATCATAAAATCGTTACAGGTCGTTCCATCTCTTTATAAGTCGGCACATATGGCTTTTGTAGGGAAACCAACTAACCATAATGATCTGGATTTGATCACGGAAATCTTCCCGGATTACCAGCTGATTCCATCTACGGATTCACAAGCTGGCATGATGAGCAAGGCAACCTCTCAGTTTATCAAAGATCTGGAAGGTATGTTAGCAGCCGCTGAAACAGTTACCCCTGACGGTATGCCGCCGACCGGTATCCAGCGTGTGACGAAAAACGGAATGCTTTATATTACGCGTCGTTCCTCCAACGTAAAGCTGAGCATGATTACCCGTTATCAATTCGTTAAAGATGGAATCCTGACTGAATGAGTACAACCACAAATATAATCCCACAGCTGTATGCTAAAGGTTCCTTCGAGGCATACCCACCATTTGACAGTGTGGTAAGTCCGGCTGCGTTTTATACTGTACAGAGTGTTGTTACTCCGTCCCAGATGTTGGCTAGAAAAGTTGATCTGTTTAAAACGGTATGGGAACCTGCGGGTGCAACTGAAGCGGATTATCAGCAACAGTTAAACGCCCTGCAGAATCTTGACGGTGCGATCATTATTCTTTCCAGCAAGAATGGACCTGATGTTTACGTTCCTTCAACCTACATCAAGTCCTATCCGCTGGTCGACGGTGTTATCTATGAGCACCTGTGTATTATCACGGATTGTGGTGCAGTCCCTCCTGCTTTCAAAGATCTCTTGAATTCAGGTGTCGATCATTTCAATAACTACATGAAAGACAACTACGGATTGACAAATCCACGCACAACGCTGGGCACTATTCAAACCCGCGGTTATGTTCCTAAAGAACAAGCCGAAGCCTGGGAGAACACCCGACAGCAACAGATCAAAAATGACCCTTCTGATTTGATTCGTTTGAATAACGCCCTGGCAACCATCGCACAACAAGCTGCTTATATCACCGAGCTTGAAGATGCATTGAAAGCCAAAGCTACCGCCACTGAAGAAACAAAAAAATAAACAAGATCAACTCTACTCTCCCGTTTGGGAGAGTAGAGTATCTTTATTATAGGTTAAATATTTTTGGCGTGATCTGTTCTAAACAGATAGAACGAACCTGAAGTTTATCACCTTTCATGATATTCCATCCGCCACAGATTCCTGACTCAAGCCAGAGATTGTCACCGATTGTATATCGTTCATATAAACCAAACGAAATAGAATCGAGTGCTTTAAAGATTGCCTTTCTTACTTTGTTAGGTTGCTTCACGATTTCTTTAAAATGGTGAGTCAACATCCCCTGCCTGATAAACCCTAAGAAACAGTCAAAGTGACTTTCATTAGGTTTCAGTACACCTACATCTTTCCATTGAACAAACAAAGTAATCCGTTTATTCAGCGCATGACAGTCTACCTGTACACCACGCTTATCGGCAGTCATAAAGATCACCGATGATTTAAACACTGAAGCAGCCACACGTTCCCACAGCCCACATTCGACATAAGGGTTGTTACGTTCCGGCTTTACTGCAACTGGCAGTATGACTAATGGAGCATTGTCAGATGTTCTAAAAGCCTCATAAAAGTAACCTTTGCGAATATCCAAATGTTGGATAGATTTTTGAGTAATAACTACTTCACGAAGTTTAGGAATGGGCTTCGTGATTAACGTACCTGGATGCGTGTACATTAGTGTCGGTCCTGTAAAGGTTAAGCCGAAGGTTGTGAAACTTTACCCGTTGATGTTGCGAGGTCTGCCAAACCAACAGAATTTACTCCCTTAGCGTTTACACAGTTGAAAACAGTTCGGCGAGGATTACCTTTATCGCGATCTGATTCCTGCACATAAGAACGTTCGTCCTTATCAGCTTGGGAATAAACCAGCGCGCTGATCTGCATAGTAAAAGAACGCACCCCTTCAAACGAACCCAGGGACTCATGGTAAACACAAGTATCACGACCACGTAATGTATGCTTGATAACACTACTCGCGATTGTGTTGCTTTCTGTGAACTCTGGTGAGACATCTGGAATGATGTTAGCAATTTTGTTGATATCCACGACATCGCCGATGTCAACAGTACGGATAAAGGTACGTTCCCGATTGGCACGCAGACCCAGTTCAGGAATAAAGCCATTCACATGCAACAACACCGGTGAATGTTCCTTGATGTTCGCTTCGCCAGGTTTGCTTGACCAGGTTTTCCAGTGGAAGGTCAGACGAATCTGGATAAACTCTTTGGGATCGTAAAGATGTTTGGACTTATCGGGGATCAGCTTAAACAGGTTGGTTTTAAAGCGGTTGAGTACTTGGTTGATTTCGTACCCGTATTCGTTGGGATTGGAAATGGTATTACATTTGTCCAAAGAGAGACGCAGTGCCCCAATGAGTGTATCGATCATAATGAATCCTTGATATTGCGTGAGAAAAGTGCGTAGTGATTTAATTTAACTTTAACTGACTTATCTTTATAAATGGTCAGCTGATCTTTGTGAAGATAGAAGGTGATCCCATCCTCGGTATTCCCGATGGAATTGCGAACAACATCAGGTAGTAATTCCCTGACAATGGTGATGGCTTTGTTACGTTTATTATTGGAAAGCCTGCCGTCATCAAAATCTAACAGATTGGCAAATACTGCATGGATGGTTGACAAACGTTTATCCACTTCTGGAAGAGTGTGTAACTGCATGGCTACTGCTTTGCCTTTACCTGAGTAAGGAAAGACTACCAGCAACGCATCTTTACGACCGTGATATTTAACTACCATCACATCGTCAGATAATACAGTTACAATTGGATTCTGGTTGGCAAAAATAACCATCCGATTCCACCCTTCTTCTTCCGCATTCTCAGGTGCAGAGAAACACACCAAACCACCTTGCTTAAGGTAAATTTCCATTACGACACCATAATAGTGATTTGAGAGATACCGCCTGTTACCGGAATACTTGTTACGGTAAACCCGTCGTCAATTCCGATAGATTGCAGTGAAGCACTGACGAAGTTCTGAATACGGCTGGAGATATCGTCAGAATACATGACGTCTGCATTCATCGCAAACATGTCGATCGCCATATTGCAATCATCAGCAGCTGCCTGAATCAGATCGTTAATGACTGAGCCGTTGTAGTTTTCACCATCGATCAGTTCCTTTACTTCATAGGTAGGAGGAAGCATCTTACCTTCAGAGAAATGGCTCAGACCATATTTGATCTGTGCTTTCTCAACAGGACCGGTTGAGGTAAACGTAACAGAATGTTCGATAATACAGCTGACGCGAGCACCTGCCGGCGCCAGTTCTTGAACACGGCTTTTCTCAGCACGAACCACTTGAACCAACTGAGTCAGATAGTTGCGCACGTCTAAAGAGTCTACTAATAAATTGGTCATGACAGATTTTCCTAAAGTAAATTAATTGTGAGTGTTACAAAGTAATAATATCGAACTAAAAAGAAATGTAACTAAACATGCAAAAACTTAAGGCAGGTTTCCCCACCTTAAGTTTAGGTTACTTATTTACTTTTCTTGTCAGAACTCAGCTGCTCTTTCTGCTCAGCTACGTTCTCTTTAGCTTCCTGCTCGTTCTCTTTAGCAACGTCGACTGGGTCCTGAGTTGCGTCAGCAGAATTTGACTGACCAGTAGGACCATTGTCAGACGGACCCGGCTGAGCTGGGGTCTTCAGTTCCCGCTGAGTGCTTTCCGGATTGGCCTGATCGCTTTCGTTTGATGCTGGAGTGTTTTCTGAAGTCACTTGAGTTTTCCCTTCTGATTTGAGATCCACTTTAGAATCCATTTTAGAAGTGGATTCGGATGGAATGGTTGTTTCCTCTTTACCTTTCCCAAGGTAAGCAATCAGGAAACGACCAGCAACGATCGGATGATCGATGTCTACATGACCAACAGCCTTCGAGTTTGAATCCGGCTTACCATAAATGGTCGGCACGAAAGAATCTTCAGGGAAAGAATAACCCGTCAGTTTCAAACCTTCAGAGATGTTGGAATCTTTCTCTACGACCAGATAACGACTTTTGTTTTCTTCGACGTAGAGTAAAGCTGGAATACTAACCAGATCCAGAGCAGCGATCTGTTCTGCGCCCTGCTGGTTAGCACGAGAAAGTGCGTCAATTGTTCCGGTATTGAAGCCAATGCTGCTGACCCAGTTGCCGCGTGCTTTAGCAGAAACTTTAACGGTGTATTTACCGGTTTTCAGGTCACGGTTAAACGGACCGAATACAACTTCTGACTCTTGCAGATCTTTGTATTTCTTTTCCGCCAGAGCGATATCTTTCTGATTACCTGATTTGCGGGCAGCATTAAGTTGCGCGTTAGTAAACAGATCAAGGAGATACTGATTAATAGTCTTAGACATTATCTTTGTTCCATAGGAATGAGTGATTAATTTTCCCTACGAGAGAGAAAATTATAAATACCTTTCATAAAATGCCAGGTACCGTACTTAACAAAAAAAAATAAACAAAGAGATAATCCACTCCCAATCGGGAGTGGATTAGTATTACTCATCATTGTCCAGATTGCCAGGGAAGTAGTCAGCAGTGATGCGACCACCACACATACCGACATAGGCAGTCATGATACCTGCACCTGATGCAACCATTGCAGACTGTGGTGCTGCTTTCAGAAACGGCGCAGCCATGGTCAGCGCTACACCGCCAGTAACCGCAGCAACGGCTGCAGATTTCTTAGAACCGGTTGGAGAAATCAGTTCCAGACCCACAGCCAGCGTCAGACCAATTACACCACCGACCAGGTTGCGGTTGTCTTTCAGGTAGTTGCCGGTTTTGACATGAAGCAATTTAGCATCAGCCAGTACCTGGTTAACCACTTTATCAATGTCTGTCAGTGGTTCACCGACCGCTGCCATTTTGATAGCAAGCAGTTTATCGGCGATTTCTTTATCAGTCAGTTCGTTCAGGTCGATAGCTTCGTTGTTGTTTTCCATTTTGAAATCCTTTATTAAATAAATGAGAGAGAACATTATTGTTCATATACACTTAAATAATATAGGTCTCAAATAGGATGCAACTGAATCACGAAGCGTTTAACTTACCTGTACGATGATGGTTACGACAGACGGAGACATAAGTATCATTCCCACCTACTTCAACCTGCTTGCCTTCTCTGACTACCCTTCTATTCTCATCTAGCCGTAGAACCATGTTGGCACGTTTACCACACCAACAGATCGTTCTAATCTCAACCAGGCGATCTGCCTGCGCAAATAACGTATTCGATCCCTCAAATAAGTTACCTTGAAAGTCCGTCCGTAGACCGTAAGCCATTACTGGGATGTTCAGGATGTCAACCACTTCAGTAAGCTGGATAGCTTGTTCTTTAGTGATGAACTGAACCTCGTCAATAAAGATACAGACGATCTTTGGATTCTCCGCCCACATGTCACCAATAAAGGTATACAAGTCCTGTTCAGGAGAAAACAGAATACAAGGCGTTTCATTACCCATACGAGAACGAACCACCGCCTCACCTTCACGGGTGTCAATACTTGGCTTTAACACCAAAGTCTGCATACCCTGTTCGAGATAGTTGTGGTTGTCCTTTAATAGGAGTGCGGACTTTCCCGCGTTCATGGTACTGTAGTGAAAATGAAGGGAAGCCATATGGATCCTTAATTAATGATAAATAAGCCAAAGAAATTGTGCAGGTATCCCAATCAGAACCATGTAGTTAAGAAAAGGTTTCTCTAACATATTGTCTTTGAACTCAAAAATTACTTCAAAAAGTCTTGCAACCAGAGCGCCCAAAGTAAAGTAGGCAAATATCTTGTAATTAAGGACCAACGCAAGTGTGACAACCATTACAATGAATATCAACGCGAATAAATTGTCTTGGGTGAAGAGGGTCTTTCTTCCACCGTCCTTTACTGCGGTCAATCGTTTAAACAACATGTCACGCCTCCTCTCGGAGGTTATTGCCCTCTACCAGCTGCATACTGCGCCTCGATATGGCTAAAGCATATTAATCGAGATCAGGGCTGATATCCGTTGCATGATAATTGTCAGATTCCTTTCTACCCTTTCACATTTTTAACAAAAAAAAATAGAGGAAGACACTACCTCAGGGATATCCCTGAGGTAGCACCTAATTACTGATAGTTCTGATTAGAACGACCCATGACATTATTGATCTTGCCCAGAGTTTTCGCAGTTGCCCACGCACCCTCAAGCGCAATCATTGTTGCAGCAGCATTGTCAAATACAGCGGTCGGTTTATCAGAAACCTCGCCGGTAACCAAATCAACATATTTACCGTACTCAGCATCGCCAGGGCGAAGGTTAGTCAGGTGCATATATTGCTCGGTCAGTAGATCAGAAAGATCAATCCGCAGTTGTTCAAGTTCCTCATCAGATTGTTCGGGTTGCTCTGAGACGAACTTGCTGGCTTCCATATAACCGTAACCAATGCCCGGAAGGACACCGTACTGAAGACCTGTGCGGGCTGCCTTCATCACATCTTCGTAACGATAATAACGTTCGGATGCATCCGAATCAGTCACGCCAGTTACTTTGATAGTAATGTTGTTTGCACGCAGGCGACCGATACGATCATGCAGACTACGGCCAATCACGGTAGCGCGATCAACCACAGTCATCGCTTCATAGCGTTCGTCCAGAGGTTTCAGAATCTTCTCCAGAACTTCGCTCACCCCTTCCTGCTCTGCATTTACATAAACGCCGCGAGCATTGATGATGAACTTGGCTTTGTTTGGATTGACATCAGAGTCTGTAACCGTCCGCAGATCAAAGATAGGTTGAGTCCCTACCAGTGCACCCAAATCAGAGAACAGCGATGTACCGAGTTTGCCCGCTGCGTGTAACTGCACTGGCAGAATAGCAAAACGCTTCAGGTCATTGTTGAACTGATTGATTTGCTGCAGAGCGTTGTTCTCAAAGTTACGCGCAATCAGAAGTGTCAGTTTGTTAAAGTCTTTGTTGGTGATCGTAGAGAGCGACTCGCCCGTCACCGTCCGAATAGAATCATCAACGATAACCACATTAAGACCATCAACCGGCGCTTTTAATCCTGCCGCACCAAACTGATCATTCATGCCATCGAGAGCAAATACGCCTGGGAAGAAAATGTCGTTGGTCAGATCAATCTCATCTTCTTTCAGTGCCGGGACTTTAACCAGACGAATGTTTGGTTTGTCATACTTGCTAAAGATTTCCAGCACCTTATCAACGATGGTTTCTTCGTAGTTTGAAGATGTCATCAACATGCTGCGAAACTCTGGTGTCCCCACTTTACATGGAATGATCAGAGATTCTAAATGACCCTTGACATCCCGCATCAGACTATCCAGATAACGCAAGTTCTTAAAGGTCAAACGATCTTTGAACTTGGTATACAGTTGATAAGTCTGAAACACAGTGGTGGTTGTACCATCGCCGACTTCGTTATCAGTTTTGATTGAAGGTTCGGTAATGATCTTCGCGATCAGGTTCTGACGAGCTTCGTTGAAGTCCAGCGCCTTCGCTACACTGACGCCGTCCTTGGTAACCTTAGGAATGTTGGTCTGATTGATTACCACATAACGGCCATTTGGACCCATGGTAGAACACACAGACTCAAATGCACATTGAACTACCTTATCAACGATTTCACGAGTTTCGTCTTTGGCAGTAAAAGTCTTTTCCAGTAATACAGACATGGTTGATCCTTATTTCTCTAAAGTAATGGGGGCGGGTAAATTCATTCTGCTACAGGGAGCATGCGATCATCAAAGTCAGCTTGTTCACGGTGGAACAGTTGACCTGTTGTGGTATCTTTATAGACAACCCTTGATGTTCGACTAATGCCAAACAGTCTGGCATTATAATCGACACCATTAAAGTTGACCTTCCATTCATATACTAAAAGGTCACCTGGACCCTGATGGATAGTGAACTTTTCATGTCGAGAGTGTCCAGCGCCGATACTGAGTCCTAACTCAACAAAGTAGTCAGGAATGCTGCGCGGATATTCGGGTTTGGCAATACCGATTAATTCGTAGGTGCCGCCTTTCCCGTTACAGGTGAAAAGCTTCTTACTTACGCTGTCTTCGGACATCCAGTTTGTTTCCATAACCAGGCGTAGAACACTGGCCACCCAACGATCAACCCGATGGTGACCCCAACGTATTTAAGGTGCTGAGTAAATCCCTCACGTTTACGGTAAGGTTCACCACAACACCACATGAATTTCAACCAGGTCAAGCAACCGGTTGAAAACCACATCATGATTATAATTACTGCTGTAGTCAAAAGGATATAGCTCATTATTTTTATTTCACTCCAATAAAACATTATCGTAAGTTATACACCTAGATAATATCTGCCTGACTTATTTTTAAAGACAAAAATAATAGAAAAGAAGTAAGGGGCAATTGCCCCTTACTCTCTAACCTAATACCACATCTTCTCAGGGTAATGAAGGAACAAGGAATAGCGGAAGATCATGAATGTGATTATTAACAACACCGCTCTTACCACATGGGCATTCATTCCCCTCAACCACGGTACTTTGTTACTTATATAATCCCGTGTTGTTGGGGACCACAGCAGGATAGCCGTTCCCGCAACCAATCCCCAGAACACCACGACAAGATAATTAGCAACAAAGGGATGAACCATCAAAGCAGACGTCATCGCAACTGGAATCAGTCTGCCTCTTAAGATACTCACCTTTCGCTCAAGTAATTCACAGAGCCATCCCCAGGCAAGTACATAAAGGATGAACCCCATGATTTCCCAGCCGAAGCTAAATATGAATGTCTTCATGCTCTCCCTTTGCGCCGTTTACCGGGTTTCTTTTTCTTGGCTAACTCTGCATAAGAACCCAGAGACTTAACCTGTTTAACAAAAAGCTTTCGCTGTTTCTCATTATATTCAATTACGTCCAGTTCACGAACCAGTGTTCCATGGATGTTAAAGAACTTGGTTCCCAACTTGATTCCCTCGGGATCAACATGGACTGCTGATCGGGAACCGGCTAACACGATGAAGTTAGGTTCAGCACGAACTGCCCAGAATGCATCGTTGTGTGGAGACTGATCGGTTGGTGCGAGATTAAACGTTCTTTCCATTTTCTTTCTCCTTCTCTTTCTTGATTTCAGCGGCGATGCCTTCTGGCTCGCGATGGATGTATTCGATCTGCATGACATCGGAATCGGCACGCTTAGCGGTTTCTTCGGTCACGTCCCAAATCTCAAACTTGGGTTCCAGGTATTTGGTTTTGTCCCGGTAGATCAGATCAAAATCTTTCAGGTCCAGATGAACAAACGTATCTGCTTCAAACTCACCATCAAAGGTAGTTAGGTAGATGCGTGAAGTGACTTCCATGAATGCCTGATAAATCTGGGCACCACCGATGACCATGACTTCCCCACCTTGGTGGAATTTACCTAAGCCGGCTTCGATAGCTTGCTTTGCTTTCTCTGGGGATTGAGCCAAAAGAACAGTTGGCATATTTTCAGCCTTGTTCTCCCGTTGTGATAACCAAGCACTCATAAAGACGTTGATGTCGTTCTTGACTGCCTTACAGTTAGCATTACTAATAATAATATTAGCACGCCCCGGTAAAGGTTTACGACCAATGCTGACCCAGGTATTGTAACCCATGACAACGATCTTGCCTTTGGTCTTCTCTTTGAACCATTCCATGTCGGTTTTATTACTGACTAACCCTTTCCATGGCAGACCATTTTTGAAACCAATGGCACCGCGATTATCAACTGCCATAATCAACGAGAAAGTGGTATATTGCACTGGATTAGAGATTTTGTAAAAAGCAAAATTGTTCATAATGTTTCCTATAGCTCTTTAGCCATGTAGATTTCAGTGGTGGAGTAACTCAGAGCTTTGTAAAACTCTTGAGCCGCAGTGTTTTTACCGAGAACAGAAAGACGCATGGCACGACAGTCCATTTTCTTAGCGATGCTCTCAGCTTCTTTCATAAGGTGAACGCCATAACCTTTGCGTTGGTATTTCTTCTTAATATGAAGAAACCCAAATAACGCTAAGCGATAGCCATTCGAATCGACAGGACGCACCAATGTAGTCCCGATAACTTCTTGTGTACTAGGGTTAGTAATAAAGACCAGATATGCACCCGATGTGACAAAGTCAGCCAGGCGGTTCTGTTTACCCACCCCCATGTCTTTCTCAAACTGAAGATGACGGAATTGTGCTTCATGATCAACCAGGTCATTCATCAGAGTTAAGAGTTCAGACTCCCAATCACCCGCGATGCCCTTGACTACATCTTCGTTGGTGACAATCCAGGTTACGGCACGTTTATTTGGCATTATCATCCCGCCCAGATAAATCCATGATCATGCTACCGAGTGCGTTAACAGACCTGAATTTGTTTTGATGTTTGTAAGCTTCATAGTTACACAATTCCTGATACACCAGAACAGATTCATTTGGATTGTGAACAGTATGAAGATCACCGAAAGGGTTATCATCCAGCAACAGAATCTCGTAATCAGAATACAGCGATTTCAGGTAATCAATTTTATTACGATGCTGGGTATTGTTGATGAAATGAAGATCATCGATGTGCTGAGAAAAATTAACGCGATCTAACCAATCGGTCGTGTTCTCAAATACGTCCCGTTCACCATTCCGATGAGTACCGATGATAGTTTTCAGATCACCACCTAACGCATCGCGTAAGCGGGCAATCATCTCACCCAGTTTACCATCGGTGATTAAACTGGTAGGTTTGACAGTATTGATATAACTGCCTTCCTGAATAATCTCTTTATTGATGATATCGCGAAGATGTGGAGGATAAAGCATGGTGGAATGTTTACCATCTTTACGGTTAGCGTGCACGGAGTCATAGACCCATTTCAGGTCATCCCAGGCTGCTTTGTCGTAGAGCTTACGACGTAAACGAATAACCACTTCTTCTTGGGTATCACACAGGGTGTCATCCATGTCCAACACTAACAGTACTTTACTCATTATTATCTCGCTTAAACAAAAAAATTTATATGGGTAAACATTCAATTGCACCGACAGTTAAGGAGTAATTCCCTAAGTTGCCGATGCAATTGATTTCGTTTCATTAAGCCGCCATTACGATGCTGTTGAATGCAGCTGCAGTAGCTTCATCCCAAACACCAGTAGCACGCAGGCCTTTCATGTTGTTAACTTCAGCCAGGTCGTTATACCAAGCCTGGAAAGTTTCAACGCCAGAAGCAGTGATGCGAGTGCGGAACAGTGGCAGGGCACCGAACACTTTACGGGCCAGAGTTTTCAGAACAGCCATTGCAGTGTAGCCAATGGTTTCTTCTTTAGTAACGTTAGCATCGAACTTAGACAGAGTCTTCAGCATGAATGCAACGCCGTCGTTGTTACGGGTATTGAAATGGTTTACTTCAGCATAGTTGTACATAATGATATCCTTAAATTTAATTAAACAGTTTATGTTTATACACTGTAATTATATATGTCTGAAATCCTTTCCAACTAAATCTGAACCCTCCTACTCTCCCGTTAGGAAGAGTAGGAAGATGAGACTTATTATTTTTTACAATCAGCAATTAATGATATCAAGCAATTGTAGGTATTAATCCCCCACAACCCATCCTTCTGTGGTTTACGGAAATGTACAGTACCGTGTTGTTCCTTCACTTTATAATAGAGCGCACTGTACCACTGTTGAAAGACATCAATGCCATTCTCCCAATAACCACTCTCAGGCAAAGGAGGGAGCCGAAGTTCGTCAGCAAATACTTGACGGGCAGGAGATAGATGCATCCTGATAAACTGGTTAAGTGCACTGAGTGTCTTAGGACCAAACATTCCATCAACGGAGATCGTTGGATAATACCCAACAATTTCAGCATTGATTAAAGCTTGAATGGTACCCACACCGGCAATATTAATAATGTCTTGACGTTTCATAATACTCTCTCGGTTAAGAACTTCTACTCTCCCGATGGAGAGTAGAAGTTAGATATGTTAAATAGCAATCGGGAATTTGATTCGTTCACCCATCAACAGTTCAAATGCATCTGTGACAGGCATGAAGTCAGTATGATGGTAAGTATAGAGATCCTGTTTCTTATTCAGATCCAGCTTGAACTCAAGATCATCATACTCGCCTGTTGCCCAGCGACGTTGAAGTTCTTTGATACCTTCCAGATGGTTGGTGTAAACATGTGAATCCCATCCCCAATAATTGACATAACGAGGAATCATATTCAGCTGTTGAGCGAACATCATCAACAACGCAGAATACATATTCATGTTAGCCGGCTGACCCAGTACCCAGTCATTGCTGCGCATCGTAAAGCTGATGTCCAGGTAATGAGTTGGGATCCGATGAAGAATTAGATCGTTCATTACATTATCGATCGAGGTTTCTTGTCGCTCTCTGGATACTAGGGATGCATGATTATTCTTAGGAAGAAGTGCAACGCGTTCTTCATGGGACAGCTCCCATGTATAGAAACCGAAGTTAAAGTGACATGGAGTTAAAGCCATATTTCCTTTAGCGGCATTCTCACGAGGAGAGATCTTTGGATCCGGTAAGAACGATGGGTTCCAGCAATCCACAACCACACGACGACTGTTAGGATCACGTTTAAGAACATCAAACGCATACTGGAGCTGATCAAAGGTTGTGCCGTCAGGATTAGGCCAGTTACGCCACTGCACGCCGTAAACTGGACCCAGCTCGCCATTTGGTACCTTTTCGTCAATGAAATTAGGAATCTGGTTTTTGTCCAGGAGTTCATCAATTTCTTCAACGGGGACGATCGCCATTGCCGCCATCATTTCAGTGACAGGCACGCCGCGATTATTAGCGTGTAATTTCAAACGTTCAACACGGTTCAATTCGATCTTGTTGACCATGTCATCTTTGGTAGCAAAGCCATTCCAGAATGGGCAGCCGTTATCTTTCAGATATTGGATATTGGAACTACCCGACATCATCCAGATCATTTCCGTGATCGGTTGAGTGAAGTTAAAATAGCGCCCAAACATCAGTGGATAGTTCTCACGGAGGTCGTGCGTGTAATGAATGTTTGGTAAGGAGATAACGCCCGTTCCAGTACGATCACCACGGCGCTGTCCATTCTCAATGATATTGGCCAATTGTTCCATGTACCACTGTTCGTATTTATTTTTCACGTTTATACTTTCTCCAATCTTTGTAAGCAGCTTTTGTAATTTCAATGATAATGGGTAGGAATACCCACACCAATCCTAAAAACGTGGCCAGATAAATATATTTCAATTTAGTTGACCAGAACCCATCATCCATGAACGGCCAAAGAAACGTTAGCACGATCGCAAGTGTTATTGTCATTGCAACACAGCTATCAATAAGTTCCTTGGTATACCGGCTGATCATGTTAAGGTCCTTTTAACGTAGAGGGCTTAGTGTTGTCATCCCAGCCGAGAATGTACCCATATATTCCGCAGAATGCAGAGAAAAGGATTTTGGTAACTATTCTTACTATGGATTCATATTCTTCGGTGCCCGATACCACTATTCCCAGAATAGCAACTAGTACAATCAGTAACACTATGATATTCCGAGCTTTCACAGCGATATCGCGTTTACTTCCTTTATTCATTTCTTTATCTCCTTGCGATAAAGAACGATCCAGTGGATGAACCCAATCCCGATTACACCTAACACAACAGGACCGACTTCTTCCAGCATAATTAATGTCCAATCACCATCTGCTTTCAATAATCCGATTAACAAGATAGCAATCCAAACAGCGGCAGTAGCCCAATACATTTTAACAAGTAAAACGTGAAGCGCTTCTTTCATTAATGCTTTCACAAGGGCTACCCTTTAGAAGTGCGAGGGACAAGCACAACGCACGATAAAAGAAAGTGAAGCACAAAAGAGATCCCTACCGCACTTACGATATACGGTGCGAAGACCTCAAACAGATGAAGACCTTGTGCTTCATTACCGTCCCTGATCATAATCAGTAAAAACGTTCCCAACGCAGCAATCACATACACCGAGATAAAGAACCCGTTAACGAACTGTCTTAATTTATCCATTGACAACTTCTCCGACCAATTCAGGTTTACGATAAGTACGATATTCGCCAGAGATGATTTTCTCCAGGTCTACCGGACCGTCTTTGAGGTGATCCCAACACACATTGATATAACGTTCATCTTTAATGATGTCGGTATGAGTATGGCCGTGGACTTGACGCTTACCACGCAGTTGCGACGGATGCATGGGAATATGATCAAACCAGATACCGCGTTTGTGCTTCCACGCGACCTGAACATCATCATATACTTCCAGTACATCACGAATATCATTCGCGCGTTCCAGATCGTGATTACCAGGAACCAATACCTTTCTTCCCGGAAGCTTCTTAATGAGCAGAAGCCCTTCTTTGAATAAGGCAATATCCCCTACCAGAATAATTGTGGTACGTGGAGTAACGACTTTATTCCACGTATCCATAACCAACTCTTGATATTCCTTTAAGTTGGTGAACCCTCGCTCTCGTAGAGCCTTAGGGTGATCAAGATGGAGATCGGCCCATGTAACAGTATTCATAACTACTCCAATTTATTTTCCGTATGATCTGAGCTCTGGTACAATTAAACCCTCGGTTACCCATTGCCAATTACGCAGTCCCACTTGACGATCATAAGAGTTACTCTCCGGGTCATAGGAACATGCGCCAATTACGTGTTCTTTGGCGTCAGCTAAATCTATAACAAAAATATAGCTGCGTTTGGCTAACCCACCAGAATCATCTTTGGCCAACACATTCGCGTAATAAGCGTTATACTCCTGCCCCTTCTTTAAAATAACTTCCAGAGCTTTGGCGTGAGAGATTGCGCGCTTACGTTGGATGTTCTTCACTGGACCATATCCGGTGTGAGTAGCAAAGTTTGATTTCAGTTGCACCAGTCGATCAATACAACGAGAGATCAACTTAGCCTGGTCCAGAATACGCTTCTCTGCTAATTCAATAGGGTTGAGTAAATGAGGGATACCTTTCATACTTTACCTCCGTAGGTATAGATGTTAAATAAATCCTCCGGCAGCTCTTGAGAGCGAATCATACCGAAAGCGACACACTTAATAAACGTTGGCTTATAATCACTCAACAACTCATTAAAGTCAGTGAGTAATTCATGGGTTGCACGGAAATCACTTCCGCCCTGCAAAGCTTCCAGGATTTCAACCCCTTCTTCTTCGAATGCAGTGATTTTCCATAACAGGTACATTACCGTAAAGAAGTTGAATGACAGAATCCATTTCCATTTGGATTTACTCATTGCCGCCAGAAACTCCTGATTAACTTTCACCAGGTTATCATACACTTCGTTTGCCGTGATGATGCGTATCTTTATTTCTTCTTCACTCATTCTTAAATATTCCTGTTTCAGTTGAGTTTAATAACTTAGTCCAGCGTTGACAGAACTTATCAAAGTCTTCATCCGCTGCTTTAACAAAGAAACCCACAGGCAGTGAGCGTTGCTGTTCATACCGTTTAACAAGCTCATCCAACTCTTTAATGAATGTAGGAAACCCGGATTTATTAGCGATAGTAACAAGAAGAAGATCCCACAGATTCCACCACTTAACTTTGCAAATCTGGTCATCCATGGTAGCTTGGACCTCCTTCCTAACAGCGTTAAGGTAGGTGAGACGATTACAACAGTTGATGAACAGCGGACTTGCTCGCATTTTTTCATAAGACCCATACAAGGCAAATACTGCTGAGTCGTAATCTTTCATAGGAAGACTATCACGCGGAGCTTCAATTATCATAAGTATTTCCTTAATTTAAAATCATTGATTGAATTACATGTTGATAATATTAGTCTGAAATTCCTTCCATATAAAATGAAAAGAATCGTTTGGATTAATAAATCTTTAAGTTTCAGCCATAGGTAAAAAGTTTATGATCATTGTATCAGGCACCAACAGCAAAAAGATCAATGACCCTGTATTTTTGTCAGCACGCAAATTTATGCAAGATCGTCTTGCCAAACTTGAAGCTCAAGGTCCGAGTGTGCTGCTTGACCTTGAGAAGGAACGCTACACAGGGTTAACAGCGAAAGATGTACAGATTGAACCCCCCGTGACATTTACTGCTGAGAACAACATTGTCCGTTGTTGCTTTGTTTCTCGTAAGACTGGTTTCTTCCGAGCAGACATCGAAGTTGAACATGTCGATATCGCAGCCATTTTTGCTGAGTTCTCTGTTGGGGTGACAGAATACACGGATACGGACACACTGGTAAATAAAGTCAAATCCGGCGACCAAACCGAAGGGATGGTATTTGTTCGTGATCAGCAAGTCTATGGTATTGTGCTGGCTGAAGCTAACGCGACACCAGAAAACGCAATGCGAATCATGGGTGACATTTACTGGGATAAGATTACAGTAAACACACTTGACGCGATTGATAATACAACCCAGAGTGGTGGAACCTTCTCTGTTGAAGCGATCAACATTGATACAACCCAGGGTAATCTGTACATTATTGAACAGCTCAAAAAATAATAATCATAGCTCCTACTCTACCCTGATGGGTAGAGTAGGAATATGTTTGCTTAGGCGAACAGCGATTGCATTTCCTGAATCATGAACTTGTTAACCTCTTCGTACTGAATCGGCTCCCATTTAATCTCTGTCATCAGGCTAGTTGGACGGTATCCCTTTTCCAATACCAGGAAAATGGTGAACGGTGATCTCTCGTTGACCCAGTGAGTATGCTTGAACCAATTACCTTCTGCCAACAAAGGCCAGTAGACTTGGTGCATGCTGTCATCTGTGCGTACCCCGACGGAGATGGATTCACCGTGGAAGTACTCTTCACCCTGGTTACGCAGCTTTTTGACGAACCCGCCGTTGGTTGGAGACATCATGATCAGGTGTGCCATGTCCCGATGCTGGAAGATATCATGCTTACGTGTAATCGCCAGTGCATCGATATAGTTCACGTTCTCTTTCGTGTCTTCTTTACCGTCGGGAATACCACGGATATTGCCAAATAAAAATTTAGAGATCATTCATTTTCTCCAACCACATTGGTGCGATCGTTAATCTCACGGACAACTTCTTCACTGGAGATTTCTTTCCAGATATCGAGATTAACAACACGAGGATTACTGATAACAAGCAATGGCGGCTTGCCCGGTAAATGGTCAGGATAGTTCTTCATGACATAGGCATAACCCAGCCAATGAAGATTATCCAGTTGATCGCGAAGATCCTTAAGTTTATCGCATCGCCCAGACACCTGATAATTGTCCATCAGTTCTTCAAGGCTTTTGTCGATCGGTTTAAGTAGTTTGATATTCGCTTCATCATTGTTGTTAATATCAAAACCAACCGCCTCTTCATCCACAGATAACTCTGAATGACCGACAAAAAGTGCACTGATAGGACGCCCTCTTCCTGCACCGTGAGTTACGACGATACCTAAGATAGCTTCGTATTCTGTTTCCATGCCAAATCCTTACAATCTATTTATGTTGAAAGCCATAAGGTTGTTATTCGCAACCCAGACCATGTTTTTGATCGACGCTTCAGTTCCTTCGGTAATGTCCCCTTTGGCCTTCATGTTTTCGATGAAAGCAACCAGGTCCTTTTGCCAGTTAGGTTTGAGGCGTTGACTAAATTTACTGGTATGCATCTGGCCGTCTGTTGAACAGTTCAGATCAAAACAAATGTACCCAGTGGTGATGTGATAATACCCATAGATCAGTAAATGATTATCAGGGATCTCCGTTCTGACTCCACCGAGCACTACCATATCAGACGTGGCGTGAATGGCGTTCGTCGACCTGAAAGTAAGTTCATTTGTAATGTTGCCCACAATACCCGCACCTTGCACATAGGTCTGTTCAAATCGACCTTCAAAGTCACGACGACAATATTTAAGCGGACACCCGTTACAGTCATTACTGGCGAACTTATTCCAGTCGATGATGGGATATAAGTTACCATTGAACAAGAAGTCTGTTCTGGCCGAACCCAATCCCTTTACCATTTTCTCGTAGACATCTTCGGGAAGATGATGCGTCCAGATACTTTTATCTTTGGTTGTAGCGAGTCGGACATCGGTGCGGATAATATAAACCCCACCAATACGTTCCCAAAGTTTAGCTGTCAGTACCCTGGGCGTTAATGGGATTTCAACTTGATGGGCATAATCTCCACCACCTCGAATCAAGACACGAAACCACTGACCGGTTTCATAATCCTGTCTCAACCAATCCTGCATCGCATTAGTAGTCACGATCTTTCCCCTCTAACAGATCACGCGCAAACCGAACACAATCTTTGGCTTGCACAATAAACCCGGAGGGCATATGGATGTGGATAAGTCGATGATCAAAGTTTAGATGCATGAGTGTCTCATACATGTGACCTGAAGTGCTTTCCATGAGACGACGATTAACAGAGTTAGGTAGTGCGGGGAAGTACAGAACTTCCTGTGGTTGATTTTGATGGAAGTACTTAACGAAGTTCAACTTCTTAATGTCGTCCATCGTTTTTGGGAAACCTGCAATATCGGGAGCAGGGGTCAGGATAAGTTCGTTCTGGTAAGGAATATCTTTACCATCAGAGCGCAGTAATACACGAGACCATACCTGAGTGATCTTGTTGTATTTGAATTTGTATTGATCCATAAATATTTTCTCTAAAGTAAGAGGGGTTACTCACCCCATTTTGATAATGATAGTTGTCGTACTAGGGAATAAACTGTCGATATAAGGGGGAATGGTGAATAACATGATGAAAAGAATAAAGAATATCAAAAATAACAACTTCTCTTCACGGATGAATTCAAAGAACTCTTTCATTACTTATCTCCAGCGAGGTTCATCGTCACAAGTGTACAGATACTCAGTATTTGTGCCGTGTTGTGTTACAGGTACCTTGCCGACCAAAATAGTACGAGTATATTCCACCTCCCGAGTTTTATCAGTTTTAACACAGTGTTGTTTTTTCATCTCTTTGCTGTCAGCAATTCCCCCTGCAATAAAAGCAATGCAGAATACGATAAAGAACCACGCCAAAGAGCCGATAAAGATTCCGTCTTTGAAACGAAGTATCTCTAACATTATTCCTCCACGTAGTCAGGTTCACATGCTGGATGCCAGAACCATTTACGAGAAATGAACTGGCCTTTGTATACATGTTGACGAGTAAAATCACTCAAGTTAATTCTGAGACGGTGGGTCAGTGGTGAATTAATGAACTCACGACGGATAGCACGCTTGATGATATCGATCTCTGGTTTTGCATCAGGATACTCTTCCAGGAACAAATCCAACCAGGCAACCACATCGGCACGATCACCCCAGATGGTGCAAGTGTGTTGACCGCCGTTGTTAGGATAACCTGACATATCAATCAAACGCGTCAGGGTATCTTGACCATAATACATCTGACGAAGTGCAAATGGCATGTGGCTGGTTTTATGATGTTCAGGTGCGCTTAATACAACGGTGACTTTCATCGTTTATTCCTTATAGAAACGATCACGAATGGCATTGACAGCAGAATCAGGATCCAGCATAATTTCAGCAAGCTTGCCCTGACCGTATTTGATAACTGAAAGAGATTCAATATCAGCACCACTCAATAGGTCTGTCATGTGACCTACCTGATAAATGATGTTACCATTGCGAATCATCAAGTATTCACTGCTGACCGTATCGTTATCGGTAACAAGATCAGAAACCATTTTCACCGGCATCTTTAATTCGATATCCGGTTTCTGTCCAATCTTACCGAACAGATATGTGATGGTTGTTTTCTTTTGGCAGACCAACACTTCTTTCTTGTGGTCAACCGTTTGTGCGTAATATAACACTTCGTTGTTCTTGCAACGATTACCAACGTTATCCAGTGGATCACCGTTAGCGTAAGAAACGAATGATGTGGCTAACAGAAATAATAAAATAAACTTTTTCATGGAACCTCTTATACGGTGATAAGTTTTGAACTAATAGCAGCTTGTTGAAGAATAGCGTCGTTCATCTCCAACATCTTTTTCGCCAGATCGTAAATCTTCATACCCTCAGAAGTAGGGTTCTTATTGCGACCAGTACGTTCGAACAGGGGAAGACCCAATTGTTCTTCCAACCGTTGCATCTGCTGGGATAATGCAGACTGGGTACGTTCGGCAACTTCTGCAGCAGAAGCAAAGTTACCCAGATCAACAATAAGAACAAAACTACGCAACAGGGCAGTATCAATATTAACAAATGGCATTACATTACCTCAATTTAGGGATTTTAAAATTTCAGGACTGAAGTCGTAAATAGGGCGACTGGTCTCAGACTGATATCCGCATGTCTCTAACTTTTGGAGAATAGCGGTATTCAATTTATCAACAAGCAGTGCCTTCTCTGTTTTATCGAATATCCTTTTATCTGGATTATCCGATAGCCATTGATTAGTTCGATTAACAGCATATCCTTCTGATGAGCTATAGTCGGAAGGAAGGGGAATAAGTTTATCAAAGTTGAAATATTCACTCATTTCTTCTGACATCGAGAGATAAACGCTACTGTATTTACCTGGCTTTATTTCTAAGCTCTTTAAGCATTCAAGAGGAATATCTTTATATTTTTGGTCATCCCTGATTTTGTTCTGGAGTTCGTCGGTTAATAGAATAGTAAGTTGTTCGCCAGTAAACAACATACCGTCTTTATTACGGATAAGAGTGTGTGCAAGGTCGCCCAGCGAATTTACAACAGCAGCGCTATGTTCACGTAAAAATATAGGATGGGTGATGTTGTAAACCTCATCCCTTTCCTGCTGAGTTAATGGTTCGGAATAATAACCAATAATTGATTTACTCATAACAACCTCAGTTAAACAGGTACTCTAATTTAGAAGGACGATACTGACCTTTAGAAACGTGATTCAACTTAAAGTTATAGCGGTTCACGAAGATGCGGCTATAATGATGAATGAGTTCTTCGGAGACAGTAACAACAGGACGATCATGTTCGAGTAATTCCAACATGGAATCAATCAGCCGAACACCAATACCATTTCCCTGGTAATCAGGGTGAACCCGCACACAACGTAGCTTGGTTTCATCAGTGGTTGATTTACCCAATGCCACACCTGCGATATGCTGACCATCACGGGCAATCAACAGCTTATCATTCCCAGTCATCAGACCAGGAACGACTTGATTGACATACCAATATGAAACATCAGGGTAGAACTGATCCAGGGTCGCAATAAACGGCAACACTTGAAACGCTGCGGTCATTGAAGTTTCGGTGTGAATAGCAACACTCATTTGATATCTCGGGTTACAGTGATGAGTTCATCGTTCATCTGAATAAGAACTTTGGCTTTCTCGTACACAACTTTCCCAAGATCCGTGAGGGCGCCTTGACGATGAAAACGTTGCATCAGAGGACCACCAATAATCTCTTCCAGATTCGTTATATGTGTGGCCAGCGAGTGTTGGCTTTTGCCAAGAATAAGAGCCGCCCCCTTATAGGAGCGACCCTCAACAACGGCCACAAATGTTCTCAAATACTTAATTGAGAGATTTGCGAAGTTGGTTTTCATTCTTCCAGCGGTTCCTGTTCCAGGTATTCATTAACTTCTTTTACCAGGTCAGAATCTTCGATTGGGAACACCCAGGTGACAGTTTCCAGATTGAAGTCAGCTTTGGTAATAATCTGTTTTACCGTATCTGAGTATCTCAGGATATAGAGACCGTCGGTACTGACGGAGACATTGATGTCTTCTGGACGGATATCTGGACCTAGTCGAATCGCATATCGCTTGTACCATTCATCTGCGACATATTTTAGATGTTTATCCAGCCCATCGATGCCGCCAGGGTATGTACTGCCATCGAATACCGGGCTAACACCATTAAGGAAACCGGAGACGTTATTGAGCAGCTCTACCTGAAGTTCTTTGGCGATAGCGTTACGCTCTTTTTGCGCGTAAGCGGGTTTCAAGACTTCTTGAATCTCTGTACGTTCTTCATCGGTGATGGGAAGAGAATAATGAACGATTGTTTTCTTAGTCATGATAACATTCCTTATTACGGGTTGATGGAACTGACATTTATTCTAAACATGTCAACGGTTGTTGATTTTTATTTCTTAAAGATAAGATGAAAGTTTATTGCACTTCGTTATTGAAAAAGCCTTTCCATTCACCCGTCGGATTCACACAATCAAAATCTTTCATTTGATTAATGTACAATGCAACAGCAGCAGGAGTTGCGATGGTACCAGACCAATCACTGCGGTCTAATACAGCGGCACCCACATTGCGAATAATAGCATGCCCGTTGTCAGCCATATAAACACAACCAACCAATACACCATTGACTTCTTCTACGCCAGTGGAGAGATTAACGTCATAACCACTACCATACCCGTCTTGGAGTAGAGGATTACCGAAAGCGTCTTTGATCCTTTCCAGTAACGCCTCCAATGAGAAGTCACGACGATCCACTTTAGCAATAATGCCAACAGTATCTTCCTGACCTTCGTTAGGTTCCAGGTCTTTAATTAAGAAAGCAAGTTCAATAGCCATGATTAATCCTTAAAGCGGTGAATTGGGAAATTACTTTTCTTTAGCAGTATACTGTTAGCCATAGATATGGCCTTAACAATATCATCGGTCCCGTTAAATGTACGAGCGGGAACACAGTAGAGACTTTTATCCCGATCAAATACACGCTGAATATCAGGAGAGTATTCAAACGTGAAAGTAAGTGTTCCGACAACTTCAACTTTGAAAACACCTCCAGAAGCCAATTCGACGGGACTGGTGCGCGCGCTGAGGAATTGACTCTTCCAATTATGGACTCCCTCGTGAATCAACTGCGACAATTTCGAGTGGTATGAATCAGGGTTAAGCGTACTCCTGATTGCATAAAACTTTTCTTTAGCTTCTTCAAGATAAAGGCTCAGAACACGTACCGATTTGTCAACAGCTTCAGTAATATCGTTGTTGTCGATGATCTCGTAGATTTCGCGCCTCTGCTCGTCGTTCTCAACAGGAAGTAAAAACAACTCAATATTTTTCTTAGCCATGGTATCATCCCTTCACAATAGGTAAATTTTTAAGGTCAGCTCGACGATGCTGGGTGATGTTGATTTCTTTATTACCTTCACGAGTTTTGATAAGATAACGACCATCGCGGTAATCGGTGATAATGATCCCATCGATCATGCCGTGTTTACCCACATACAGTGCCTGTTCTGGATGAACACATTTATCGCTACTCTGATAAACACTGGCTTGTTTCTTGGTCAGTCCTACTTGTTCCATAAAGATTTTTGTATCGCGCTCCAGTGCGTATTTAAACCGATCCATGGCATCTTTCAGTACATCCAGATTACCATCGAAGGTACTCGTTCTTGCGTGGTACAAGAACGTGGCATTTGGGTAAGACAAACGGACAAAATCACTGTTCTGAGGAAATAAGGCACAACTGGACGCACAGTACCCACGGGATACAATTGTAATGGGGACATCAAGAGCAATGAGTGAGTCAAGAATTGCCTGTTTGTAAGACACTGCTCCTCCCGGACCCATCATGTAAACTAAAGTTGGTTTACGTTCGAGGGAGTCAATACGATTAAAGAATCTTGGGCCGGTGTCTTTGTTAAACCCACCCATTAAATCTAATACGTTATAATCAGGCATTAAAAATTTCCTAAAGTAAATAAATGGATTTGTACAAGTAGATAATGTCAGCCTGAAAAGATTTACACCTGAAAAACAAAAAGGATGATTACTACGTAATCGCTAATTATACAAATCCTCCCTACCCTCACCTTCGGTAACATCCTAAGTAAATAATATAACTCTTCCTAGAAAATAAATTATTAGTTGAAGTGTAATCATTAGCTAACCAAATTTAACTTACACCACAGGACTTCTATCACGATGGCTTACACTACTTTTGACACCAACAAAAACGATCAATTAAAAGAACACATGTTCTTCGGTCAGAACGTTAACGTTTCCCGCTATGACCAGCAGAAGTATGAGATCTTTGAAAAGCTGATTGAAAAACAACTCTCTTTCTTCTGGCGTCCGGAAGAAGTCGATGTCTCTAAAGACCGCATCGATTACCAGAACCTGCCTGATCATGAAAAGCACATCTTCATCTCTAACCTGAAATACCAGACCCTGCTGGATTCCGTACAGGGTCGTGGTCCTAACGTGTGTCTGCTTCCGATCGTCTCCCTGCCAGAGCTGGAAACCTGGATTGAAACCTGGGCGTTCTCTGAAACGATTCACTCACGCTCCTACACGCACATCATCCGCAACATCGTCAATGATCCGTCGATCGTCTTTGATGACATTGTCGGTAATGAACACATCGTGGCGCGTGCTGCCGAAGTCAGTAAGTATTATGATGAACTGATCAACCTGGTTCAGCTGTGGCAGCAGTTCGGTGAAGGTAATCACGTCTTCAACGGTGAGAAGGTTCGTATCACTCTGCGGGATTTGAAGAAGAAACTTTATGTCTGCCTGCATTCCGTTAATGCCCTGGAAGCCATTCGTTTCTACGTATCGTTCGCATGCTCATTCGCCTTTGCTGAACGTTCACTGATGGAAGGCAATGCCAAGATCATCAAACTGATCGCCCGTTAAATCTAGCGGCCTTAGGTAGTGATGCCTATTGAATAACACTGTTAACTCAGGGGAAGTCTCACGTAGACAATCCTGATCTATTTAACTTCTACTTCTCCATGTTATGCATGATACTTTTAACTGGAGATGAATTGATGCACAATTATTATCCTGTGTGGATATCTGAGCATTATTTAGTCTACCCTGATGGAAGAGTATGGTCTGAACAAAACCAGATCTTCTTAAAGAAAACATTGAGTAAATTTTCCGGTTATTATATATTTGGAAAGAATGTTACTAAAGTAGTTGGTGGGTCTCCGACTCTCCATCGTATTTTAGCTCATTGTTTTAAAGGTGGGATCCCGGAAGGAATGGTTATAGACCATCTTGATGGAAATAAACTGAATAACGATCTTGATAACATTGAGATAATTACTCACACTGAAAACACAAAACGTGCTTATGAGAAAGGATTGGCCAAAGGTAAGAAAGGTCATGAGAATTCGGGCGCTAAGTTATCAGAGGTGGAAGCGATTAGGGTATTTGAGTGTCTGCAAAGAGGATGGTGCAATAATTCCATCGCTAAGCAGTTCAAACTTCATCCGAGATATGTTTCATTATTGAGACACGGTAAACGTTGGAAGCATCTTCATGACTTCTACGGTCCGTTCGGTGAATCTATTCCTATCGATAAGTTTGTTGACAAATACGTCATATACTTAAAGATGAAAGATACTCATACCAATAAAGAAATCGCTAAAGCTGCACAAGTTGACCAAAGCACAGTTTCACGCTGGCGCAGTGGCCATACAAGAAGTTAAGTAGTGCAACGATCATCGAAACCACATCTTAATGGATGGAAGGGAGTAGAGTAGGGCACAAGCCAATGGTGCTCGAAAAGCAGTGGGTCTCAGTAATGAGATCGTGATATGATCTGGTCTGCATGGCGACATGTAGCAGTTCTTAAGAGAACGGGGTAGGTCTTGCGAACCTATTCGAACATAACGGACGAAGCGCTTCATATGACCGGTACTCAGCACATGCTGAACCTGATGTGGACAGGTCAGGATGATCCGGAACTTCAGGAGATCGCTGAAGAGTGTCGTGAAGAAGTTCAGGCCATGTTCAAGCTTGCTGCAGAGCAAGAGAAAGACTGGGCAGACTACCTGTTCGAAGGTGGCTCCATGATCGGGCTGAACAAAGATATCCTCTGTCAGTATATCGAATACGTCACCAACATCCGTATGGGTGCAGTTGGTTTGGATCTTCCGTACAAGACCAAGTCTAACCCAATCCCGTGGATCAACAGTTGGTTGGTATCTGATAACGTACAGGTGGCTCCGCAGGAAGTTGAAGTGTCATCTTACCTGGTAGGTCAGATTGACTCTGACGTTGACGCCGATGATTTTAAAGGTTTCGACCTGTAATTAATCCTGATGTGAGAGTTGGGTAACCCCCAACTCTCCATTATGAAAATTCTATGCTCAGTATCAATTTGACTTACCGGCAAAAGAGGATTTATGACTAATGAAATACTGGTGTCCGTGAATAATCGCGACATCTATTTTAGAACAGACGGTGCAATCAACGGTGATGTGGTTACCGTAGCATCGATGATCGTTTGGAGTGACGATAAGACACCTATTGAAGATCTCACTATCTCTGATCAATTTATTTCGGGTAACTATCTCCCAGTGGGTGACTTACGTGCAACTAACCGTTTCTATGATCTTCAAACAGGCATCTACTGGTTTGATGTGAAGCTCAAAGATATCATCGAGGAAGCACACGTCATTCTTCAGACCACCGGTACGGCTAACGGCTCTGCTATTCCAGTTCGGTTTGAATTTAATCTTGTTGGTCCTTCTCCGTTGGTGGTTTCTCCTGTGTCCTTTAATGGAAACAAAATGGAGTTTGATGTTTCTGCTAAGCAAGGGAAGCTGCTACGGTACCCGTTAGCACTGCTGGCATCCCGTGAGATTGATGGGAATGCGGATGCGCCTGCCAGCAAAGAAAAGAAGATTCCGTATTCTTTCTATGTGCCGATTAGTAACAATGATCAAAACACTTATGCGGTTATGGGTCAGGCAGAGGTTGACGGTCTGAAGTATAACTTTGTGGCGAGGGCATCGGTTAAGACCAATGACGGAACAGTTACTGTCGAACAGATTGGCGAAAACTTGTTGGCGGTTGACGTTAAGCTTAGTAACGTAAGTACGCATATTGGTATCGGATTACCGCTTAAGTTTCAATTCTCCAATGGAACCTACGGAATTGTTAACCAAGTACAGAATTTCTCTGTACAAGGTGACACTGTTCATTTTGAATTCCTGGTTAATGATATTAAAGATCAGGAGCAAGTTACCGTTGCTTTTCACTTAACTGAAGGTGACAATCAGAACGCCCCGATTTTCTTTAAAAGTAGCACCCCTGTTAAACGTTGGAATAACGGCCAGACCAAGATCAACGTTGTGGTCGATTCCCATACCTTTAAACGTACGCTGCAATCTTTGTACATGTCGGTATTTTGGGAAGACGGGACGCCGGTGACCGGCTTTAAAGTAAAGAACGTGAAACCTGATGCGGAAGTGGGTGGCCGTGGCAACCGTATCATTATTGCCCGCAGTGTCTCGCTGAATATCCATCAGCGTAATACATTGACCTTAACTGGCGATATCGATCTTTCACCGTTTGGTATCGAAGAAGTCGTTCCTTTCTCCGAATCGATTACTGTTGGCAGCGACGTCCTCCCGGCTCGTATGTTCAGTGGCCATGGTTTGGTGGTTGGGGATAAGGTCTTTATCCAACTGGCTCCTCGTCAGAATAACGGCAATATCTTTAAAGACGTCAAGATCAAGTCGGTGAATAAGATCACGACTGTTCCTGATCTTCAGTACGACACTGAACAGGGTATTGTTGGATTTACAATCCCCAACACAGCGATTAAAGTAGTAGACGATCGTGCTGATATGGCGATTGAATTCTTGTTTACAGGAGAGAAGGATTACTCGTTCTCCTATAAAGGTTCAATCAAGGTTGATGTCCCTTATTCTATTACAGTAGATAAGCCTGTTTGGGGGTATCGTCGGGATTCGTTGACCGATCAAGTTTATATCGATGCTACCTGGGTGCTGCGTGGTAATGACGGACATTATCCTAACATCGCCAACATGACCCAATTTCGTGTCAATGGAATGGATTCAGTCTATACACAGAAGTATAACTCCGGATACGGGGCATTGGTCGTTTCCTTCCCTGTGGATTTAAAGAGCGGAAATAGCCTGTATGTGGACGCTGTGGCATCGGCATCAGGATTAGGTACGTTCTTACACCTTCCTGCCATTGATGCCCGTTACCGTGAGCCTGGGACCGCTGTTTACGTTGATCATGAATTCATTGGGGATAAACAGGTTAAAGTCTTCTTTGATATTCAGGGTTGGGGATCTGAACCGCCGTTTGAAGTTCAATTGGATGATCAATCCTGGAACCGCCAACAAGGGGTTAAACTTGGAAAGACACGTTCTGAGTATGACAACAAGAAAGGTCGGTTAACCGTGGTGTTTGATATTTACGATATCAATGCCCCGGTATTCTCAGCCAGCACTGAGATGAAGTTTGACTTTGCAGACACAACAATTTATCCGATCAGTTTCTCCTTTACCAAATAACCAATAGAGCTTCTGGGTCAGACCCAGAAGCTCTAGTTATAATGTAAGGTGTTTCGAATCTTTTGCTTTAGTAATTTAATCGACCTTAGAATATTTTCATGTAATAGGAGATCTGCTAAATGGCAGAGTTGATCAAAGTTAATAAGAAAGTTATTAACGATCCGCTGTTTACGCCAGTGATTAAGTATCTTCAGGACCGTATCGCCAAATTAGAAGTTACGGGACCTGCAGATGAGCTGGCGTTATCGAAGCAACGTTATGACGGACTGGTTGCAGGCGATCTTGTTATTGAGAGCGCTGTTACGTTTCCAGATGGGGCTATTCGTGTCTGTATCATTTCGCGTAAGACGGGCTTTGCTCGTGTCGATATTGATATTGCACAAGTGGCGATGGATGATATCTTAACTGACTTTGCTGTTCCCCTGGTAGAGATCGATGATGCTGATGCCCTGAAAGTATATGTGAAAGCATTGGCTGAACCGGTTGAACCTACCTTACTGTATCTGAAGTCTGAAAAGACTTATGGCGTATTGATTACTCAGGAACAGGCTAAGACCCACGAAGGCGCAATGACAGCGTTCGGTGACTTGTTCTTTGAGAACTACGTTATCCAGCGTGAAAGTGAAAACTCCATCGATTGGGAATCACTGGAATGCGGTACAGTTACCATTACTGATCCGTCATTCGGTCGGGGCGTTTATCCGCTGTTCATTTATGAGTTAGTGTTATCCGAAGCCCAGCTTCCGGAGATCACCTCTAACTTGCCAGCATCTGTTACCAGTCGTCGCGGAGAATCGTTTACGATTCCTAACACGTACACGTTTTCTGGTACGCAGGATATCACCACAGTCGCTACTGTAGAACTGAGCACTAAAGCTGGTTATGCGATTCTTGATCGGTCAGCTGATCTCCTTGAGATTGATGGCAACACGATCTATGGGTCGGCCAGCAAAGAGGTTACGGATCAGATCGTTGTTCGTGTTACCTATGACTGGAACGGTCGGTTGGTTCACAAGAACTTCTATATCGACTTGCTGATTGAAAAGGATCTTCCCAACGACCTGACAATCACCTCAGTACCTTCTGACGTTGAAGTGGGTAACGGGAATACGGTTGAAACTGTATTGACTGCCACCTATAAAGGTGATGTGGTCGAGATTCTGATTCCGCCAGCTACACTCAAGTCTCAGGACAACCGCACCAATCTCTCCTACGTTAAAACCAATAAAGACTTGTCGATGGTTTACCGTGGTGTGGCGAATGGTCAGTTTGCTGGTGATATCCAGAAAGTCAACGCCCTGTGCCAAGGTGAGTTCAGTTACAGCGATAACGGCACTATTGTTAAGGCTACTGGATTTATCAATATCGTCATCGTTAAGCCAGAGGTCCTGCCGACATTCAGTGTCACCGACGTTCCAACGTTCCTGCAAGGTTACAAAGGCGATACGGGTAGCTACAAGCCAGTCATCAAGTACGGTGATAAAGTTATCCCGCTTACTGACGTAGGTGTCTCAACAGGTGTTCAAGGTAGCAAGCATCTGATCGATGTTACCTCTGTTAATAACAACACCGGTGTGAGTTGGAAAATCGTTGAGGATTCAAATACCCCAGGGTTAGCGGTGCGCGATACCTTTACCCAGACTTACTCCTGGACGTCTGAAACGGGTGCCTATTACAGTAAAGATTTTGTCATCTCTGTTCAGGCTAATCTTGATTCAATCATCAGTGTGGTTCCGGCTGGACAACAACCGCGCCAGGTGAAACGTTATCAAACTGGCGGACCGACTTTTGATGTCGTGGTTAATGGAACGGTTGATAATACTGTCATTCGTACCTTGACTGTCGACGACCTCAAAGATCCGAGCGCAACTAATGTTCAGTACATTATCAATGCCAAAGATCAACCTAACCGTTGGATGGTTATTCGGGCAGAAAAGACCGAGGTTACTTACAGTGCTAACTTTACCTTTACTATCTTTGTAGACGGTAAAACCAAAACACTGCACTTCACCCAACAGTTTATCATCGAGAAGTATCCTGCTTCCTCTGGTGGTGGCGTTCCGCCTGTGGATCCAACCAATCCAAATAACCCAGGTGGTGGTGTTGTGCCCGGTGAGGAAGGGACGGGTAACGGTGGTCCAGAAGGTCCGGTGAACGCAGACGGTGAATATGATCCTACCCTGCCAGGCGGTGAGCAGAACGCTAATAGTCCTGGTGAAGGTGATGGTCCTTATAACACCGATATCACTGCTGTTCCTACGTCATTTACAATGGCGGGTGATTCTGATAAAGCTTATCAGATGAGTTTCAAGATTTTCAAAGATGTCACTGACATTACTGCCGATGCCAAGATCCTGGATAATTTCACCATAGTACCAGAGTTCGTCACCATCAAAAGCATTGAGTACGATGCCAGCACTGATAGCTATGTCTTGAGCTACTTTAAAGACAAAGGCGGTAAGTCCCAAGGCGGGATCTTCCTCGTTGAGAAAACGTCGACTGATCCAATCGATAAGAAAAATATCGCACGCCTGTGGTTAAATGTTGACATCAAACAAAAGACCGTCTTGAAGTTGATTAACCCACCAAGTTCACTGGCGTTAAAAGTGGATGAAGCGAAAGCCCTGCCAATCTCTGTTGAGTTCAGTGGTAAGCCGGTTGCATTAAACGACGCTAACCTGACGATCGCTATTCGCCAACCTGCTGGTAAACAACTGCTGACAACCATCACTGACATCAGTGATTCAGCCATTACGTTCCTGAACAACACCTGGGCTCAAGTGGGCGGGAATTACGGTGAGTCTGTGCCAGTGGTGTTCACGTATGTGGATCCGGCTACCGGGACCAGTTATACTCAGACACTGTCTCTAGCATCAACAACCGCTTACCCCAATATGGAAGTGGTGTATGATGCAGCGCAGATCATCGATGCCAAGATCTGGGACACCGGCGCATTCCCGGTTCGGTTAATGGCGGGCAGTAAGGACTGGACAAGTGCCATCTCCTCAACCCAGCTGACCACCGGTAATAAGTATGTCAGCATCAAGAACCTGACTTGGGAAGTGATCAACGCTGATAAAACAGCAACTTCACAGATTGTTGGATTCAAGATCTACTACACCGTTGGCACCAGTGTTAACCAATCTCTGTCTGCAGACTTTAAGTTTAACTTAGCAGCCTGGGACGGCGTTACCTTTGCCGCCAGCAAGTTTGAGCCCGATGAGATCATTGCCTCATCAGGTGATTCCGGGACTATTGCAGCGTCGTTTGTCTATAAAGGAAAAGATGCAACTGAGTTTACCCAGTTTGAGAAAACCCTTTCTACAATTCCGGATACCGTAGACTTGGGGATGGTTGGTTACGATCCGCAGATTGGTTTGATGATTCCGTTTACTTTAAAACGGGGCGGTACAAGTGTGATGAAGCTTGTCTTCTCAGCACCGGGTGCACCATCAATTCAGACAACGATCAACATCAATACCGATGTGGCTTGGCCCGATGACATCAACATCCTTTCTCAGGGAAGTAACATTCGTGGTTATTATCAGGATAAGGTAAACTTTCCACTGAAGGTATTGGTTGCGCAAGATCCAGTTGATCTGACCGATGCCAACATGGAAGTCACCCTGAGCAGTGGAACGGGTGATCCAATCACGCTGGACAATATCCTGGCAGATGGGCTAGACGTGTTGTTAGCGGCCGGCGGGACACTTGGAACCAGTTATAACTATACCGTTGATATTGGTCTGAAATATACCAATCAAACCACCGGTAAAGTGTATACCAAAACTATAACTGTTCCTGCAACTATTCGTGTGCCTGCTGTGACGGTGAGTAACAACCCGGTGATTGTTGCCAACGTGTTCGACCATAATACCATCCCGGTTACTCTGGCAGATGAACGTGGACGCTCTGTTCCTATCACTTCGTACGATACAAGTGGCGCAGGTTCAAATGTCATGTTCATGGTCCCGAATATCTGGTACGTAACCAACGGCCTCACGACCGGTCCAACTACCGGTGAATTGCCATTGCGGTTAGGTTACAGCATGGGCGGAGCCGATTACACCATTGATGTCAGTGAGAAGTTCACCATCAATAAGTGGGACGGGATCTATTACCGAGCGACTACGACCACCACTAAACTGGAAGGCAATGCAGGGGATGTCGGTACGATTCCATTTGTGTTTAGCTACCAGGGTTGGCCGGCAACCGGTTCTACATTAGACCTGACACGTTCAACGGTTCCGAACAATATCAATCTCGGCAGTCTGGACCAAGATGGGAAATTGAATTATACCCTGGCCGGTCAAGCCGATCTCGACTTGGTGTTGTGTTTTGTCCGCCCGAACCCAAGCACGCCGCAAGTTGAAGGCCGCGATTTTGCCAAGGTGAAACTCCCTGTCTCGACGAAGTCCAGTAACCTGCCGTTTACCTTGGTCAGCAATGACGATGCGATTACGTTGGACTGGAGTAAGTCTGGTACCATTAACGTTAAATTGAAGTACGGTGAGAACGAGGTTCCTGCAAACACCCCTGGGTTGAAGTTTACCCTGGCTAATGCGGATTACCACGGCATCACGATTACTGGTACGACCAAAGACGGGATTGTGGTTAAAGCTACCCGGTCTGATGTCGCAGGGTCGACTACGGTCTATTCTGAAAACATCACGGTCAGCTATGAAGTGGGTGCACCTGATCCGAAGACAGTTTCGTTTGATGCGAAAGCCACTGTCAGTATGGGTCCGGTAACGATCAGTAAAAATGACAAGGTCACTACGGCTATCTGGAATGTGGCTGCTTTCAGGCAAGTACCTTCCTTCAACGGTACCGAGCTTTCTACTGTTGATCATTTTGAACTCACTAATGGCACCACCAGTAAGTACATCGAGATCATCTCCGCGAAGAACTATGAAGTCATTGGTGCTGAACCTGCCACGACGACACAGCAAGTTCCGACCACGCTGTATTACAAAGTGGACAGTACGCCTGATCTTCAGGTATTGAATTTCACGGCGGATTACCAGATCGCTGGTTCTACTTCTGTTCGTTTTAAAGTCACTGCTAGTCCAACCAAGCTTGAAGGGTCATTGGACAACGATGTTTCTGTTACCGTCACGCCTGTCTATAAAGACAAGAATGTGGGTGGTAGTGCGAAGTTCAAACCTGACCTGTCAACTATTCCACCACAACTGACACTCAAAGAGTATAAGGTTGTCGGAAACAACTATGTCATTACCTTCACCGGTGCAAAAGCTGGCGTGAGTAAAATGACACTGGTGTTCTGGTCTCCTGATGCTGGCACAGCTCCACAGCCGCGTGATGTGGCTTCGTGTGATGTTGATGTTCAGGTAATGGGTGAGTTGGGTATTGAAATTGGTAACCGCGATAACTTGATCACAGGCAAGAATGCCGATACTGGCACTTACGCTATGCAGATCCTGTTTGGTGGCATTCCAATCGATGCACAAGCGGCTATTGCAGCGGGAACTTTAACGGCAACGCGGGAAGTAGGTGCAGCAAGTTCAACCAACGCCAACGTGTTGACGCTGAACACCTGGGCACCGGAAGCATTTGACTACACCCTTACAGGTTGTGTTCAACCTAATGCTACGGTTAACGTCTCTGATTTCATCAACCTATCATACACCTACGGCGGAACTAAGTATACAGCCCGTGTGGAAATTCCACTGAAGTATACGTCATCGATTCCAACGTTTGACAAATGGCCAGCGGGTGCATTGCAGGTCTTCTCTAAAGGAAGTCTGAACCCAACCTCAGTGTGTGACGGTGTAAATATCGCACCTGGTATCGCCTCTATCTCCAACTACGGTGACACGGACGATACCTACATCACCTTGGGCGGAAGTGCGAAAACGTATGAAGTCATTTGGGGTGAAAAAGCTCAGATTACGCATAATGTTTCAACTCGCATTGTGGGGCAGTATCGTAACTGGCCTTGGTCAGCAATTGTGGATGCACCATTTACTATTGCAGCCTGGGATCAGCGTACATGGGCGCCGAAGATCAACCTTACCTCCTGGGACACTTATCCGGGTCTTGACGGCACATCAACATTGAACCTTGTGTTGACTGCGATGTACAAAGCCCAGATCTATTCGTTTGGTTCCCGTGGAAATAGCTTTGATCCGTCTGTTACTGATTTGAAAGGGTTAATTGATGTGGCTTATGCAAGCACACCAAACCTGACGACTCAGTACTACACCATCAGTGCGAAAAGTGTTGGACAAGCCACACTGCGTTTAGGGTGGGATAGAACCGACGGTAATAAACCGGGCGAGCTTGATAAAGATTATGGGTTCACTGATTTCACCGTGAACATTCACCAAAACTCTTTAACGGGCGATGGGGGTAGTGGATTAAGTGGTGGTAACGGGGATACCGTTTCAGGTCCATTGGTTGTTCGACTGGCGAGCAATAATTCACAAATCCAGAACATCAATAGTAACCTGGTGATTAAGACCGTCGATGAATCAGTAATGAAAATTACTGGCTTAGCCGCTTCTACTATTACGGTTCAAATCACCGCACCTGTAACCCAAGCAGATGGACCGGTCACGGTTCCAATGACCTTTACGTACACGGATCCAAATACCGGTTATGTGACGCGTGGGACATTCAACTACCCAGTGACCTTGAAGCGTCCTGCTGATTGGCCGGTGGTAACTCAGGCGGTGTCTAACACAACGATTCTGAAGTTGTGGGATTACGGTCCTAACCCATTCAAAGTTACCTCGAGTGGAACAGATGTCACCAGTCAGGTAGTACCGACCAGTTGCGTGGATGACGTTGTTGGAAACGATGGAACAACCTCCAACTACATGCAGTTGTCCTTGGATCAACCGGTAGCCGGAACCTGGTTCTGGATCACTAAGAAGAATGTGAGTTCTTCTCGTCAGACGCGTGTTACGAAATGGAAATTAAACGTTCCTTATCGTGGTGGCACTGTTTCTGTTGATGGAAGTTTCACGTATGTCCGTGAAGGGGATGGTTCTAATCCAACGCCTGAATTCCAGGGCTCTACTGTAGCCGCGGCTACTATGATCAAGAACGTGGGTGATCAGGTAGAAGTTCCGTTCAAACTGTTGTGGCGTAACTACAAGTACAGTAAGGGTGTCTTCCAGCCTACGCTGTCAGGTAATAGTACCGTTAAATTCAGTGATTACTTTAAAGTGGTGAGTCAGCGTTATGACGATACGGATGGAACAACGTATCTGAAGATCGAAGCAACGCAGGTTTACGAAGGCTCAATGATCTTTGTGTGGGATAAAGCTGATGCCAGTGCAACCCCAACCGAGGGTGTGGATCGTGTTTCAATCTCAGCAAGTTTCTACAGTCTGGTCGTAACCCCAATTGCTAAGACATGGAACATTTGGGACAATGCGCGTCTTAATACGTTAGTTAGTATTAAAGACGGGACCACTGAGATTTCAGGACAGTGTCTGGTAAACGCGATTAACAGTACTTTGTTGGTTGCAACTTCGACTGGAATTAACCCAAACATCCAAGCTTACTCTGATACAGCTATTGCTGAACAGACGGTTAACATTACTTTCGATATTCAGTTACCTGCAGCTTACGGTAACCGTGTCATCAAAGTGATCATGCCAGAGAAGTTCAACGCCTACGACGGCAATGAATTTGTTCTTACGCCGTTCGGTAATCAGGATCAACAACCTCGTCCATTGGGTACCGCAACTTCCCTGAGTGCAAGCACGATTAAATTCAGAGGAACAGGCGTCTCTACTACACCTGGATATACTGCAGTTACCACGGCGGACTATGTTGCCCTCAATGGTGCTGGATTTACATTCGACAGCAAGGGTGTGAGTGGGGCAGCCAACGTTTGGTACCTTACCTTCAGGAAAACAGGTGATCAGTTTGTGGGGACGGTTAAACACCCTATCCACTACACCGGTCCAGGTTTTGACAAATGGCCGAAAGGAACGTTGGGTAAGAACTACATAGAGTATCCACAAGTGGTGACCTTCTATGAAAACGTTCTGCGTATCTATCCTGATGACAAAGTTCCTGATCCAGTTTCAGGTGCATTCAATGCGACTGTAGCTGTTCCAGTGAAGTTCAGTGTGGGTCTCAATATCGATGCCAACATCCAGCTTGCTAATGCAACCGGAATGACTGAGTCGATTGTCGGATCTACCATGGCTGGATTGGTAAGCTATTCAGGTAACTCAACAACGGGTGTCAATCTGCATATCGATTACGATAACCGTGGTGATGATATCACTGTTGATGTGCCGATGCGTGCCAGCATTAATAAGAATGTGAACAATTACGCAATCAGCGGTAATCGTGATTGGACGCAGAAAGTTACCATCAAAGGGTCGAAGCAAGGTGATACGACTACTGCAACCAATGTGACGAGTCCGTCTACCTCGGTGTGGGCAGTTGGAGCATTGCCGTTCACCATCGTGAATAACGGAACTGCAGTCCCGACCAGTAAATTCAAATCAGTCACTATTGATAACAACGGTTACATTCGTGTTCCGGAAACAAACCCAGGCTTTACTTCTCGGACTTGGGAGTGTTACAACGGTGACAAAGCAGCAAGTCAACACACCGTGACCTTTACGGTAGTGTTTAATGACGGGTATAAAGATATCACGTTCACGCAGAGTGTGGTGTTTAATATCGCAGCTTACGACGGCGTTGATTTGAAGATCACCATGCGTAACTTGTCCGACTTCAACAGTGGGATAATTGCAGGCATTGGTGGTGGTGGGAACTACCTCGACTTCACAGGGACCTATCGAGGCGCGTTGCTGAATGGCGGTAATGATTTTGACCCGACTAACGGACGCTTTAAAGTCTGGGCGGCGAAATCTAATGTGCCGGCGTTTGACATTGCTAACCCAACGGGTGTGACCCAAGGCAGCACAGGTTCACCGCTGTATTACTATCAGCGTTACACCTATAAAGCGATTGGCGCAGACATGGAAACCAGCCAAACAGGTTATCTCGTTTACGGCCTTCGGGCTAAAGAGAATGATCCAGCGGCGGTTGAAGGCAAGGACTTCATTAAAGTCCCAATGCCGTATTACGTGTTTAACACCTCTCGTCTATATGTCAACAGTGCTGACAGTACATTAACTGGGAAATACGGTGACGGAACGGCCAATGGAACCACTATTCGGCTAGGTTACAGTATTCGTCGGGGTATCAGCGGTGTTCAGAACAATACAGGCGGTAGTGCCGCACTGGGTTCTGCTACTACTGACCCGAATTTGCTGTTTGTTAGCTACGCTTCAAATGTTGGGTATGAGCCTGTCTGGTTCCTGAACGAGTTAACGTCTGCTCCTCAGAAAACAACCCGCGTTAAGTTTACCGTTAACCCAACTGCCGCAGTCGAGCTTCAGTCGTCGTTCTACGTTGACGTGACCCAAATCTCTAACTACGCGTTCCCGACTGTCAGCAATCTGAACACAGTGGAAACCACTATCAACCAGAGTGGAACACTGCCGTTTAAATTGACTGATGATGCAGGTAACGATATCACAAATCAAGCAACAATATTTGCGGTATCTGCAAACGACTATATCCAACTGAAAGACGGTAAGTGGTTCTGCTATAATGCTCGTACTGGCGACACAACCACCAAGGTTACGTTGACCTATGCGATCACCTATAAAGGAAACGCACTGAAAGTCGAACAGGAAGTCACCTACTTGGTTAAAGGGTATACCGGACAACCAACAGCGGGTGATGTGAAAATCGTTAATGCAGCAGTGTGGGATAAAGGTACCGCTGTACCGTTCACGGTCTACATGAACAACAATCCGGTACCGGCATCGTGGATCACGGGAATCACCGGGAACTCTGCCAACGGTCGAGTAACAGTTCCTTCTCTGGCTAACCCATGGAAAGTCATTGCGGGGGATACCACCAAAGCTGTTTCTGATACAGTCTCGTATGTTGTAACAGTCAGCAACGGCACCTTGACCTGGACAGTGAATCAGGATGTGATCTTTAATATCGCGCAGTATGACGGTATTGAGTTTAAGATGAAGATCACAAACCTTGCGACCACCGGTGACTTGGTTCAGGTAGCGCGGAAAGATGGATTTAACACCACGCCTCCAACACCAAGTAATGTCACTGCGGCGCTGCAGGGTACGTACCGTGGTGAGATCATTACTGCAAGTCCTGGCTTCACCAGGAAAGATCTGATCACCATGAAGAACATGAGTGGGATCAGTTTAAACAATGGCTCAACCGGAACGAAGACCTGGACTATTGCCTTGACCTCAGCAGCACTGGTCAATGCACAGAACGTGGTCAGCTTTGTACGTGATGGGGCAACGGGAACGGTAGAAGGTGTTGATGTTGTTACCTTGACGATTCCTATTACCACTTACGTACAGGATGTCCTCCAGGTGGGCGTACTCCCTGAATCGATTGTAGGGAAATACGGTGACGTCATTGATGTGATTGGTGATCTGCGTTACAACGGTAACAAACGTCAGTTGACAGATCAAGGTTACCGGACCACCGTAGGAATCAGTGGTGTGTCTGTGCTTGAGATCGTACCTGACTCACTGACTGCAAATGGCTTCCAGGTGCGCTTCAAAGCGGAGGTTACCGCGGATACTAACTCGAACACTTCGTTCCAGTTTGGTACTACGGAATACCCAAGCACCGCGAAAACTGTTTACATGTCAGTACCGGTCACTCAGAAAGCACCGCCGGCAGTTCAACCAACGTTAACCGATGTACAGTCTCCATTGACAATGAATCTCTGGGATAGTCGCGCCCTTAGTTTCAAAGTCATGTTGTCTGGAATTGACATCACGTCTTCCATTACCGATCTTTTGCCAACCAATCAGAACGATATTAATGATAAGTTTGAATTTGTTAAGCTTGCTGACAAATCTTGGGGTTACCAGAGTGTTAAATCTGACACTGCTTCGCAAGTCAAAGCAACTGCTCAGTTTAATGTGAAAGTAACGTACCAAGGCAAAGACTATGTCATTGGTGGTTCGGTTGACCTTGTAACTAATGTCAACAATGGTAGCATTCCGACCAATCGGTTTAATGTGGAAATGATGTAACCAACAGGAAGGGTCCAGTGTATCGGACCCTCTCTTTTAAAGGGGTAAAAATGGATAAGCAAATTACACTGCTCGAAGGTCAACGTAGCAGTATCGTCGTTAAACCTACTTTTGAAGGCAAAGCGGCTGCGGATAAAGTTGAGTTGTCACAGTCACTGAGTAACGCGGACATTCTCCAGTTACTGAGTCCCCCTGTTGCCAGCGAAAACAATACTGTTGCCACAGTTGCGGTTAAAGTGGGGGCGATTGCTGATCTGACGGGTAACCTGGTTTATAAGTATACCGGTAACGCATCAGAAGTTGAAAACATTGGCATCAGTACCAAAGAGATTGGTATTAAAGTCAATGCAGCAGAACTGGTTACGGCAGCAGCACCTTCACCCGTTAAGTTTAAGTGGTTAGCGGGTCTGGAACTGAATATTGCGGTAACGTACAAGAACGGCACTGAAGTGCTGGATAACGAGGATGCTCAACTCCTGCTGAGTGTGGGTGGCGACTTCCTTGAGTTTGTTGGTCGCTCTGAAACCGGCGTGGCACTGAAGATCAAAGATGATATTGATCCGGCTACTGCCCCTACCGAAGTTCAGCAGCTGATTGCCAAATATTATTCCGGTACGTCTACTACCGACCTGGAGTTTGTAGCGAAGCCTGTATTGACCATGACGGCTGCAGCTGTTTCTCTGGCGATGGGCGGTACACAAAACTTCCCAATCACGGTTAAGAAGGGTGAAGATGACGTCACTTCTTCTCTGACCAACATCCAGACCACCGCAGACGAATACTTCACGGTTGACACCAATGGTAACATTACTGTTATCAAGGCAGATTCCACTGATGTAACTCGTACGCTTCAGTATACCTTTGATTACACTGAAGATGGCTTTACGTGGAATTACACGAAAGACGTTGATGTGACTATCCAGGGTACGGTGGAAGAAGCCCAGTTAATGTTGTCTGACGTTTCAACACCGCTTACCATGAACCTGTGGGAGAAGAAGGTATTGACGTATAAAGTTCTCGACGGTGAGACCGATGTGACTTCTGAAGTCACCTCTGTTGAAGTTGTGAACGCAGCTGACATTGCCAGCAAGTTTGAATTCACGCAGGACGGTGTGGTTACCACCTTCCAGTCTGTTAGCTCTAGCACTACTGATCAAGTTACTGCGACTGCCAACATCCTGGTTAAAGGTACACACAACGGCGAGGCCTTTAGTCTCCCTGCTGATATCAACCTGGTTACGAACATCAATGACGGTAGTATCCCTACTAACCGTTTCGACGTTCAGATGGAACAGTAATAAAAACGAGAGAGGGATTCCGAAAGGGATTCCTCTCTTTCTTATAAGGGGGTCAGTCGAAATGGAAATTAAGATACTTGAAGGTCAGTCTGGCGCAGTTAAGATCGTGCCGACATTTGAAGGCCAGTCCATCATTGACAGAATAATGGTAGATTGGAACAAGACAGATATGAAAGGAATGGTTCTACTCGGCAGGGACATGGTCGGGAAGGATAAACGCAGTGCCTTTATTCCCGTTATTGCACAAGCAGTATCGGTAGGAACAGGTGTCATTGTGTTTAAATATCTCGATGCTCACAAGGACGGAGAAAACATTGGGACGGTTACCAAAGAAGTTGCTGTTCGGGTATTGCCGGCTTCTTTAACTGTGGTGAACATAGCCCCTACCATCATAAAGTGGCTGCCTGGTACAGAGACTGACATTGCGATCTCCTGGACCAACGGCGGACAGTCGGTTATTGCCACAGATGGGTTACTTGATCTGAGTACTACGGGGGATAACATCACCATTGTTTCCCGCACCAAGGACGGGGTCAGAGTTAAAATAAAAGACGGGGTCGATACAAATACCTTGCCGACAAAGGAACAAGTTATTGTTGCGCGGTATTATTCCGGTATTGCTAAATCCATATTAACCTATATGACCAAGCCGACACTAACGATCACCTCCACAGGAGTAATCAACCTGAAGGGAAAAGGAAGTACGCAAGCATTTCCGTTTAAGATCATGGACGGCACTAAAGACGTTACCAAGTTAATCAAGAATATCAAAGCAAGTGATGAGTATATGAAGTTTAATGACGATGGTAGTTTCGTCGTGATTAAAGTTAATCTGTTAGCGGTTGTAAGAACGATCAGTTATACCTTCGATTACGAAGTGAACGGACTCGTGTGGTCCTATGGTACCAAAGTAAACGTGACAATTGGTAACCTTATCAATATTTAATTGGTGAGCGCTGATGTTGCCCAAGTATCTATGTGGAGTAGATACCTTAACGACACCAGGTTTGAATAAAGGTTCTGGATATCACCCAGGGTAATCCCTTTATTAAACAAAAAAAAAATAAGACTAAACTAGAGAACCTACCCTGATGGGTAGGTTCTCTATTATGTTTATTTAGGCAAATTTGTAATAAGGGGAAGACTCAGACTCTTTTGAACCTATAATAAACTTATAGATCGAATTGTCTTTATCCAACTTCAGAGCGACAGGAAGAATAGGTTTGTTTTCCTGATTACCGATAAAGGTGAGTAACCCATCTGAAGTTAACTTGACCTGATATGTGTGATCAGCACCTGGCAAATGCACATCAGGATGATCGTACCATTCAGGGTACATATCTTCCATAAGTAAATCACGACCAGCAAGCGCACCAATGTCAACCAGCAAGTCACGTGCTTCCAGGAAGTTCATCCCCATCTCTAATCCAGCGACTTTAAAGTACGGGTCTCCCTTTTCTGGATTCACTCGCCAGATAAAGGGATCTTTACGAAATGTCAATGGATGAACATCTGGATTATTAATACCTTCAACTAACCAGATCGCCAATGCAGTCAGGTGAACTTTATCCAAATTACGGGTCTGGAGTGGACCACCGATTTCGATCTCGAATAACGTAATAACTTTAATACCCATGACCACTCCTTAAATCTGCCAGATTGATAAATCTTTAAATTTGAAAGATACGCCGTAATTATGGTCACCCTTTACTCCATACCAGGCATCCAAGTCTTCGGACCATCGAAGTTTAACAGGAAGAAAGGACTCCCCCGTTTCCTCGGACCAGTAACCGATATATGATCCTGACATGGTTTCATTCAGTTGTACCCGGCCCTGCCATGACGAAGCATTGGGATAATGGACACATAACAAGTGAATGGCGGTGACTTCTTCCAGAGTCAGAGCAGATATTGCATTGATGAGGTCTATAATCTGACCTCGATTCAGTGTACAATAAACATCCTCAAAGAAAATAAGTTCGTTCTCACAAGAAACAAACTTTCTGCCTTTTAGCCAGAGGGGTTTGGCTTCCCGGCAACCGTTCGCCATCACTAACCATAATTGCAGTGCGGTGAGTTCCCACACATTTAACACAACGGTGTCATTCTCACCTACACGAATTTCAAAACTTGGAACAAGCTTAATTAACGATTCCATCATCGCTCCTTATTGGGTGATCTCGCCACCGTGTAAATAACGTTCACCTACAGAGGTACCCCAGTCTTTACTGCATTCGGTAAACCCGTTAGCAGTTTCACATTCGAGGTAGACTGCTCGACCGATTCGTACATCCCCAGTAATCTTACCAGCATGACGACGGTCATTACTTTCAACAACACCCAGGCAAGTGGATGACACTTTGGTCGCACTATTATAACACGACTCTACGGCCACGATCTTACCCTTGACAAAATGATCACCACTGATGTTCTCGGCAAAAGCATGAGGGGTATCCATGAATGCACCAACACCAATCAAACCTAAAGCCATAACAAGAACAACTGCACGTTTCATTTATATTTCCTCTGTAGGAGAACGATTGATTAGATTAGACTTGACCTTTGCTAAGGTCTTTAAATTGATACCGAGAGAAATTACTCTTTCCCGTGAACTTCTCACCGAGAATAACGTGAAACTTCTCTTCTTTCACATCGTGTCGTAACGCGACAGGAAGCAAGCTCTCGTTATTTGCATCGAAGTAACCCAATGACTCACCTAAGAAACGAACACTGTTTAAACTGCGTTCTGGAATGCTCATTTCCGATGGAAACGTGAAATATGGCATTAGGGTGTTCATCTCCGACACCAGGTTCGGAATTATATCTACAGCCAGCTCACTTTCACCGATACGAATAAATTCACCTGTTTTCAAGATACAGAAATCATTGAAAACCAAAGGTGGAACTTTACCGTGGTAAGCTTCCACCAACCAGATAATAAAGGCCACCAATTGCTCCATGCTGAATTCAACTTTCTCATCATGGGGTAATTCGAGTTCATACTTAGTAATGCGTGAAAGTAACATTAAATATCCTCTCTTTCTAACAAAGTAATTAACGCGTCAGTAAGCGCTTGATGATCAAACGGAAGTTGAACGTTTTCAAATCCCCCATCTGAAATGTTCACCAAAATAACAATGGCTTTATTGGCAAAAGGAACCGGCGGGTTCAATGCCACACGGATATCTGCTTTACCGAATCCTCCGGCAATAACAGGCAGGGCTCCGAATCCTTCATGATAAAGCTTAAGGTCAATTCCTTTACCATGTAGTGTTTCTTTTACACTGAAGTCATCACGAGGTGGAACAATGTTAATAAACATGTGACGCGCAATTTCTGACAACGTTTTCATAAAAAATTATACTCTTAACAGCTTAGGTATCCATATGGATACCTAAGCGAGTTATTAAGCAGGGGAGTTAAGCGAGATCTCAACTGCGTCATAAAGACGTTGAGTCAATTTCTCTTCTTCATAGACCTGGAATACTTCAGGGCGTTTTGGGTAATTAGTACCCCAACCGATATAGACCTGAACGTTTTGGGATTTGAAAATACGAATCCCCATTTTACCAATCTTACCTTCGACGTAAACATTACCCACAGCAGAGACCGTGTTGAATTCAATGTCTTCACCGTCCTCAGTAAGTTTACCCTCAATTACGTTAGCGCCTTGGTTATTGTGATCCCAGGCATCACGTTTGAACAAGATATTCATCAGTTGAACAATCGGATTGTCAAGTTCAATTAAATCGACTTCACCAGCCTGGATACTTTTGACCAGATTTGCAATCCCTACAGAACGAGATACCGCGGTGTTACCATTTACTTTATCAAAGAGATTGATGAAGTATTCGTTCAGTTTGACGATCTCTGCACCTTCTGCGTTCTCGCGATACGTATTGATCATAACACCAACCAGTTCGGAATCGATTGCAAAACGAACTGAACGTTCAGGCCAATCACCTTGGGTAAAATTCACATAATCTTTCTGATAGGTAGGATTACCTTGGATCAATTCTTTCACCACAGCAAGGAAATCGTTCTCCAACCGTTCAAAAGTTGAACTGGTTCCCTGCAGTGTCGCCTGACCATCAGTGACTGAATAGTGAATCCCGATCCCATCAACAATACGAAGAACGGTTAAAGTGATAAGAATTTTTGGTTTAGAGATCATGGTCGTACTCCTGGAATTTATGATTGACAATGGACTGTTTTAGTTCGGTATGGTGAGCGCGTTCAATGTTTATCTTCTCAACCTTCTGATTACGCAAGAAGATCGTTTCTTGAAGAGACGCTACCTTTTCAGGTTCACACCGGCCTAATGGAAAAGCGGCTTCATCAGTACATTGGGTACCTTGATAAACCTTACGATAAGCAAACGGAAGTTTCTTTCTTTTGTAACGGTAAGTGATATCGCGTACCGGTGTTTCTGTATGCTCACTGATAGCCGGTGTCCAGTCCTTATCAACAGACAAAACAACGACCTCAAATTCACCAAACAACTGATCTTTGAAATGGCGTTTATATTGAGTCCACTTCATTGCCCACGTCGCAGTTTTGGCTTTCCACATTAGAGGAAGATTCATCCAGATTAAATAGAAGTAAACCCACCGAAGTGGGTTACTCTTAAATACCGGCCCCTTCATCACCAGATCCCCGTCAAGACCACACTGACATGACGGCAGGACTTGTACAGGTCATTGGTAAACCCAACAGTCTGGCGGATGTAGAACATGGAGATCTTGTCCTGGAACGTCATGCCGGACAGATTGATGTTTAACAAGCCTTTTTCGATTGCAACATGCAATGCTTGATTAACCACATCTTCAACCAGCAGACGGAACTGTTTATCAAGCAGAGAAGCCACAGCTTTAGACTGAGCAATAGCAGGAGAGAACCCGTTTAATTTCTCTCCTTCAAACTCTGCTTCCAATTTCATCTCAACGGTGAATTCGTCGTGTACTTCTTCGTAACGGGTAAACTTAAGCGTGTGCAACATTGACTTTCTCCTCGATCATAGTGGTTTTGATTGCGTTGCTGTTGGCCAGTGAGAATTTTTCACCAGCGATAGCACGCAAGACTTTTTCGGCAGTGCAGGTACGCACCTCAGGTTTAATCTCTTCAAAGTCTTTGTTGACCTTGAACAGGGAACTAATTATGTCATCTTCCATCAGGTCCATACGAAGACCGTCTTCGTAATTAATGTAATACCCATAGAAAACATAATTCTCTTCTGTTAAACCTTCATCTGTGCCGATGATCGAGTCTTTTAGAAGTTGAATGTTTTCTTCTGCAGCGTCAGCTACTTCATTTAAAAGCGCATCGTCGATCTGCATGATAGACGGAACGACTTCTATCTTACCGTCTACCTTAAAGAAGTGATACACAGCAAACGTCCACTTACGACGTTCACCGTAAAAGAACTTGGTCATCTGTTCCAAGCCAATCTTTAACGCAGTGCCTTTCAGCATCATGTTAACTTCACTGGTATGAAAAGACATCGGGTCGTGATTCATATCCCCGATAATGTAAAACTTGTTGATCGCGCTATCCAGTACGGCTTTGATGTGATTCGTCATTGACTTAACTGGACTGTACTTCTTATTACGTGGTGCTTTGGTCTTTGCCATTTTACTACTTTCCTTCTTTTATCATTTTTAATATGAGGTCGTGCAAGTAAAAACTCTTACTTGACAACCTCAGCTTCATTAAGTTCAGCGAGCAACTTAATACGATTGGAGAACATCACGATGTCACCGTACACGTTGGCCAACATTGCCCGACGAATATCACCCAGATGACATTCGATCATGGTATCACGCTGGAGACGTGACATGTTCTTGGGATCAACACCAACAATACGACGAACTTTGGTACGGCCGATTGGAACAACTCGTTTGGTAGCCATGTCTTATCCTTTATATGCTGCATTGATTTCACGATGTGAACGACGTGGGTTGTTGTGAGCAACAGTGGTGTTATTCTGGTCTTTAACACGAGCCAGAATACGCAGCTGTTCTTCCAGGGTCACTTCTGTCATCTGAATGGTAGAAGTGGTTTTTGTATCTTGACGAGACAGGATACGTTTCAGTACTGTGGTAAAATTACTTTTCATGTGGACTATCCTCTAAAAAACATTCAATACAATAATCGTCCCACTCACCGTACACTTCGGTTTCGGTTAAGGGACAGCGACATGCTGTACAATTGCTGTACGGCGTTTTATCAATGAAAGACATCTTAATCTTTTCATTGGCTTGACCTGCTGCTAACTTAAGATTATTCACCTTGCGAATAACCGCACTTTCTAATACCGTTCCAAACAGTTTACCCATTTATATCACCATGGATTCCGATTACTTGGTTCACCGTAAATCATATAAAGAAACTTGTCACCCATAATCATGGCAACAATTCCAATGACGGAAACAATAACGACCAGTGTTGTTAAGAACGCGATGGTATAACCATCAGGTCCTCCCCAGGCGTTATACGAAATATAGATTAATAATACATCAGCGACAATAAACACGATCCCCAGTAGACAATTCATAAGAATTGATTTCATGTTTTAATCTTCTCTGTGCGGATTCCCGACATTACAGAATTCTCGGCATACATTTTACTGACTCTGATATATGTGTCGTATTCCGTATCCTTTACTTTCTCAAGTTCATAAATCTCAAGACTGATTTCGTTTGCCTCTAATCGATCTCCATGAGCTCTTGCCTTACGAAGTCGACTATGGAGTATTTCCAAATGTTCCTGTCTTGTCATTCGCTTTCCTTCTTTCTACCCAGCAGTAATTCACGCTGACGCAGATAAGCTTCTGATGAATAATAACTACCATCACGACATTCCATCGGTTCACCGATAAGTTTAGTGATATTTACTTCTTTCAAAGGCTTCAAACGACCTAACATCTGTCCGGTTGCAGGGCATTTTGTTCCATCAAGAGGAAGAATATAAACCTCTACCTTTTGATTAGGATCACGACTGCGGCCACGGCTCTGCATCTCTACCAATCCAGGTGATAACTTTGGAGGTATCCAATACCCTGGATTAGGACGGCTTTTGCTTTCCTGACTAAAACGATTGATCAGGTGTTTAAGTCGTTTGTCAACTTCTGTGGTATCATCTTCGTTAAAGATAAGTGTCGTTGCAGAACGGAGCTTTGGAGTCAGGTTGACAATATAAACATTTTTGTGATGAGCTTTCTCTTTTGGGATATAAGAGATCTCTACCAGCTCAATACCACCGCAACCTTCTTCACCAAGCTTGATTGAAGCTTCAGGGTTCATAGGACCCAGTATCTTCAGAGAAGCCGAAATGAAAGAGAGAGCATCGATTACCTGACCGATACCGGTAACACGCAGACGCAGGGTACGGTCTTTAACGATGTGAACTTCGCGAACATGCGGACTAAAGATATTCTTCATTTCTTTACCTTACTAAGTTTAAAGGAATTAATGAGGGAGCTTCCTCCCTCCATCAGAGTAACTTATTTGTTACCGTTAACGCTTTCGTCTAAACGGTCCCACGCATCACGATCTTCATCGTCCATGACCATCTGTGATTCATTAATGTGATCACGGCGTTCCCCAACAAGATTGACACGACCTTCTGGAGAATGTTTCTGATGGTGCTGGGGTTTATCTGCAATTGACTGGGCGAATTTATAACCGGCATCAGTGGCGGTCTTACCATGCGTGTAAAGACGCGGTGAAGAACCAGAGCCTTGCTTACCTTCTAAAGTCAGTGCAGCGTTGAGAACATTACGGTCTTTCACCGGCAAACCCAGGGATTTGCTGAGCAGATCGATCTTGTCCTGCAACGCATCAATCTGTGCACACAGTTCAGCCCACTGCTGACCAGAGCCTTTCACACCTTTCAGTGCTTGGCGTTGTTCACGCAGAGCCTTGACCTTGGTAATCAAACCAAAGCGCTGCTCTTTGAGCTGGTCTTTCAGGACGTTCATGCGTGGAACTGGAGTGAATGGCTTTTTAGTATGCGTGTTCATTTGGTCTTTCCTTCTAATCAATGAGTGGTGAGGTTAAATTACAATTGGAATTAAATTTCTACTTCGATGTTACCCTTCAGAATTTGATCGAACAACGCCCTTCTCATAAAAGCTTCAACATTCGAAGTTGTCTTATCCAATGCCTGAATATAACGGCGGTAAATAATCACCTCGGAGTCAGTGACTTCCACATAGTTGATGTCAGTACCAGGAACGTTGTGAATGTTACAGTTAAGAGTACCGGTTGCACTGAACTTATTAGTAAACAGATCGTTTAGCAAGAAGTCTAAACGGTTATTAAAATCGTCACTGTCCATAACAATATTAGCAATACCGCGACGAATGGTATCGGCAAGTTCGCCGTCCACAGTGTATTCCCATGGATCGATGTCGGTAATAAAATTACCGTTAATAATCAATGATTCAGTGGAACTAATTTCAGCACTGAAGAAGTCTTTTTGAAGGTCAACCAAAAGAACGGTTTCTTCATCAATGGTAAAGGACTTTGTTGCCGGCGTAATCTGTGACTTTGCCTTGATGATTGAATGTGCCAAAGCAACGATATTCGCAAGAGTAACTTTCATGGTCTTTCCTTCTAATCAATTAGGGGGGGGGGGGTGGAATTACAATATTGTTAAAC